>Ga0105352_1000286_pt1 | contig 31016 bp, 33 predicted proteins | sample EN8Hudsemesocosm_FD_83507 | JGI IMG/M metagenome (GOLD analysis project Ga0105352, IMG submission 83507) | Methane-oxidizing microbial communities from mesocosms in the Hudson Canyon - EN8B Hudson Canyon | ecosystem: Environmental > Aquatic > Marine > Cold seeps | place: Hudson Canyon...
ATAGAATGTATAGATAATGACTGGCGTGTCCAAATGCGTGAACTTATGACTCGTAATACTATAAGAGCTTTTAAAGAGGAAGGCGCGACTTCAATTAAAGATGAGTAAAAGCTTGATAGAAAAATCAGACAGAAAAAATACTTCAAATGACTTGGAGGCTGGCTTTGAGGTTTCGGGCGATTTTGTGAGGTTTGATCAGAAAAATGATGTTTTTCGCCGATCATGGTGGGACAGTTCTATTAAAAGTAAAAAAACCAAGCTGTTCTACGATACTTATCGCGAGCCGTTAACAGCCTGGCGTAAGACAGATGGCTACACACAGAAAGACTATGCATTAAGAAATGCTGCTTGGCATGTAAGCGACCTCTTAACTGAGATTAACAAGGATGGCGATCGCAGAGAGGGGTTTTCGGATGCATTTACCTTGCAAACTGTGGTTGCAGATAATAAGATTGACATGGGCTCAGAACAGCAGGCAAGTGATGGGATAAAGAAAATAGCCTTGGCATTTGGGGCCGGACTTGTGGGCATAACCAGTTACGACAGTCGTTGGGAATACAGTCGGAAATTCAGCGACATGAGTGCAACTTCTAGACCTGCTGAAATTCCTGATACTTTAAACAATGTTATCGTTATTGCGCAGCCTATGGACTACGAATTAGTTAGAACGGTGCCTTCTGCCTTGAGCGGCTCTGCAACGGGGCTAGGGTATTCTCATGATGCTCTTGTTGTGCTTTCGCTAACACAATACATCCGCAATCTTGGCTATGAAGCAATAGGCAGTATGAATGATACATCCCTCGCAATTCCTTATGCAATTAAGGCTGGCTTGGGTGAATATGGCAGGCACGGCTTGTTAATCACTCCGAAGTACGGCCCTCGAATCCGCTTGGGAAAAGTTTACACAAACTTGCCTTTAGCGCACGACCGACCAATTACATTTGGTGTTAAAGAGTTCTGTGAAATTTGCAGACGCTGCACCAAGGGATGCCCTGTAAAAGCCATTCCAGATGGTCCGCCGTCAGAGGTGACTCATAATCAGTCAAACATAAGCGGTGTAAGCAAGTGGTCTGTAGACGGTGAAAAGTGTTTTGGATTTTGGACGGCGCAAAATAGCGATTGCTCCATCTGTATACGTGTATGCCCTTACAATAAAGACTATTCTCGCTGGCTTCACAAACTAGGCCTCCGACTTGCTGGCACAAGATTGCGTCACTTTATGCTATGGCTCGATGTTAAGTTGGGCTACGGTGAGCGGCAAAAATCCTCACTGTGGTGGCAAGGGGCTCAAGAAAAACTTCTGGCCAGATTTGCAAAAATATTTTTTAGAGAGGGTTCCAAGTAATTCTACCCCTATGCTTACCCTTCAGAAGACCTTGTGAAGGCTCACTAATGCCCCTGTTATTATTGTTATACCTCCCTCACACATCAACGAAATTTGGACTTTGACTAAATTCAAATTAGCTAAGCGTTAGTAAGTCATAATGTTTTTTTTAAAGTTTATTATATTTAATTAGTAAAATCTAATATAATGCGCATCATATAAGAAAAATCTAATATACTACCACACATCAAAGGACCAAAAATGAAACTCAATAAACCAAAACTACTATTAGTTCTTTTAGTATCAACTTTGCTGATCGGAACTTCACAAGCTATTACCGAGGTAGAGAAGGAGTCATTATTTACAACGCTCACCGCTGATAACCAGGAAGCATTTAATAATGCTACTACAGATGTGGAAGAAGCAGAATCTATGGTGTTAATTGCAGAAGAAACTACTTCTGCTCTTATTTCGACATATGCTGATTCAGTAACAGATGCAGACATTAAGCAAAGTGAATTGAACAGTGCAGCAGAAAATCTTAGTAGCTCTCAAGATACTTTAGAATCTACTCATGCAGATTTCAATACTGCACAAGAGCAACTAGCTACTGCAATATCAGATGAGGACATTGCTACTGCAACAACTACTTTGAATACCGCACAAATTTCTCTTTCACAGTCAGAAACAGCACTTGAATCAATGCAAACCATTGCTGATAGAGCGAAAACTGAATACGATTACGCTGTAATTTTATTAAATGAAAATGAAATTGATATGTTGGCTTCACAAGAAGTTTTATCACTGGCCGAATCAGTATTAAACGAGGCCAATGAAGCACTAAGCTTGATTCTGGCAGAATTGGCCGCGACTCAGGATTTATTGGGTCAGCTTTCAGATGATCAAATTGAGACTCTTTTTAAGTCTTTAAAAAATGCAGCCGATGAAAAGTTAATTGTTAATATTGACAGTTCTGATTTACAAACTATCATTGATAATGGTTATTCTGAAAATGAAATAAAATCATTCACACAAGCTTTTGAGAAAGAAGCCAAAATGCTTGCAATTGCTGCACAACTTTCTGCCAATGGTCAGGAAGACCAAGCAGAAGCTATGGAAATAAAAGCAGAGAGAGAGAAACAGAAATTCTTAACTAAAGCTGCTAATAAGGCCGAAAAGAGAACGGAAACGCAAGAAAAGAAGGCGGCAGTAACGCAAGAAAAGAAGGCGGCAGTAACGCAAGAAAAGAAGACAAAGGCAGCAGCCCTAAAGAAATCAGCTAAAACTGTAAGTAGCTCAAGTTATTCAGGCAACTAAAGCCCCCTCATAATGAATAAAAGCAAAACTAGCTACAAAAACCCGGTAATAATAATTGCACTAATTGTTGCCGGTCTACTTGCCTATAACTTTATCTTAAAAACTCCGCAGTCAGACGCTGAAGAGATGGGCGAAAGAGTGTCCATCCAAAACAGAGACCATATTTCAGAGAGCGAGACTGTGCAAGTATACAATTCCAACCCACCAACATCGGGGCCGCATGCCGGGGCAATCAAAGGTGGTTTTTACAGCGAAGAAATAGAAGATATTAACGGTGTTCACAACTTAGAGCATGGCTATATCTGGATCACTTACAGAAACATAAGTACTGATGCCAAAGCCATGTTAAAGAAGATTGCTCGAAAAAACTCTGGCAGAGTTCTGGTTTCTGAGCGAAGAGCTAATGACGCTCAAATTACACTGGCTTCCTGGGGTCGTTACGATAAGATGACAGAGCCAGAACTTGATGAAGCTTACGTTGTAAGGTTTATAGATAAATACACCAATACATCACCTGAAAAGTTTGCAAAGTAGGGGTTTACTCACCTTTGGCGACCCTCAGGTAAGGAGAGCAGTTATATGAAAAACACCCTTTATGTAATCTCACTCGCCTTACTGACGTTTGCATCCTTTGCTGGGGCCTCAGAATTGAATTCTTACCATTACAACCAAGTCCAACAAGTTGAAGGGCAAGTTTATTACGTTTATGAGCCGGCAGAAAATGCCCGCATGAGAGAGCAGCCATCTTTCGATGGCAATATTGTCGGCCTTCTCAACCTAAATGACAGGGATCATCCTACCGATAGGGACTGGCGAAACTACAAATACACTCGTCACAACAGTGACTGGATGCTAGTTTCGCAATTAGGAGGCGAGTCAGTGGGCTATAGCCACTCCTCTCTTTTCACAAAACAAACAATTCTTCAATACACTGGCAAAGTTGAGGCAAGCAACGGCACTTATGAATTAGATTTTCTGGGCTACCCATATTCAAATATTGGAACTTATGGCAAAAATAATTATTGGTACAAAGTAACACTTAACGGGGAATTACTGGTTGAAAATGGTTGGAATTTACGTTTTGAAGGCATTTCACGAAGAATGGAAAAGCAAGAGGACGCCTTCCTTCCAGCCCAAATTCATGAGCTTCTGATTCAAGAGAAAAATATTGGCTGGTTATTTGGTTGGAATCGCTTTAATGATGCCACTTTTCATCAGGGCCTTGAGTTCTCTTTTGCAAGGGTGATCGTGCCTACGCTAGATTCTATGTATAACCAATCACACCATGGTTTGAAGTTTAGCGAAATAGCGGATCTGTTAGATAAAAAGTACAATCAGCTCGTCATTACACCAACGCAAATACAAGACACCATTCACTCCATTCCGCATAGGGGGTATTACTACACGCCATACCAAGTCACTTTTTGGTCAAATGACTCAGGCACTCAAGCGCGGGAAAGCTCATTTAAGGTTTCTGATGCCCTGGTGAGGTTGAATCCTTTTTACGCTTACGCTATAGCAGTTAACACAAATGACCACACTGGAATGCGCAAGTCTTCAGACAACTTTCTAGCCGTTCTTAAAGATGCCGAGCAAGCGTGTTCAGAATACGAGTTTCTTGTTGAAGAGGTTTGCCCTGAGTGCAAAACAACCAAATCATTCAACCCTGTGAGTTACCTAGAGAATAACGGAAGCCCACTTAGCAGTAATTACAATCAAATAAAAAGATGCTTATTAAGTGCTTTGCCCAATGATGCGGTTTACCATCTCTTCTCAAGAACAGGTCTCTTTCCCTCGGAGAAAGTAATTAACGACTACATTTCCAATCAATATAGATACACCAATTAAGTACTTTCAGTTCATCGGAAAACGACACATTGACCAAGCCGATGGTTTTCATGCCGTTGACAGGCTCAAGATCAAGGTCTTTTTTATGGAATATCTTTGTTTCTAACATAGCGCCTCTCCTTATCGAGTATTAAATACTGTGTAATTGTAATAGTTATATTCGAGGAGGCAATATAAAAAAATAGTAGGTGTATCTCATATCATATTTATTCAGTCTTTTAAGAGTATGGGGGAGAGCCCCTTCTCGTGCTCCTAGTCAAAGTGTCTTCGATACTGAAATTCTCTTCTACTTTAGAGTTAATTAAACGATTATGCCTCGATTATCTGTACGGCAAGTCAAGTTGACGGCAATCAATAAACTAACGCACTAATCCTTTTTTTCGTCACTAAAGACACTAAAGGGAAGTTCATTCCATGTGGCTATGTATTTAAATGGCCTCCCTTCCACATGAGATGAGTGTTTGAGAAGTCACAAACCATATTGTTGAGACTGAATCCAGCGAAGTTAATAATTGGAATTATTAAGGTGTATATCAAGGGCCCTAGTAGATATGAACGTTTCTGCCAATGCAAATAACAAGGAAGAAACGAGCATTAACAGTCCAAGACCAAAAATGTAATTGGCAAGATCATCTTGCTTTAAGTACAAGCCGATAATAGTAAACAAACAAAAAATAAAACTTAAGATGCCAAAAACCTGCATTTTTCTAATATAAGTAACGCGCTTTTTTAGGATGTTAAGCTGTTCTTTAGCAAGCTTAGTTTTCGACTCATTGCTTCCCTCTGTTGTCATAGATCGAATCAACACACTTAGTGAGTGGAGCCGATTTGTGTAAGCGACGAATAACAATGAAATTGCTGGGAAAAGGAGTGCGGGCGTTGTTATGTCCATGACTCTATTATAAGTTGATGAATTAAATTAATTCAAAAAAAATCTATAATTGTATCCAAACCACCATGTTTAATAACAACATCACAATTTTTCTGCACCAAGGGTTTAGCGCGGTATGCAACTGAGAGACCAGCAATTTTCATCATTTCTAGATCATTAGCGCCATCACCTACAGCTAAAACTTGGTTTTTTTCAAAGCCGTATTGAGCGCAAAGTTCGTGAACGTATTGAGCTTTTGCATCAGCATCAATAACTTTACCAATAACATTTCCCGTTAAGAGGTCGTCTACAATCTCTACATTGCTAGCTCGATAAGCATCAAATCCTAATTGATTTTTCAGACGTTCGGCAAAATAAGACAATCCACCTGAAATTACAGCCATTTTCACATCAATTTGTTTAAAAAAATCAATTAACTCTTGAGCGCCTTCGCTCAAATTCAATTGCTCATTATAGACTTGCTCTAGGGTTTCACTTTTTGTCCCTTTAAGCAAGGAAATTTTAGATTTAAATGAGGATGTAAAATCTAAATTTCCATGCATGGCTTGCTCAGTAATTGACGATACCTTGCTTGCTATATCTGGACTTGCAATCTCATCAATGGTCTCATTTATAATTAGTGTTGAATCCATATCACTAACCATAAGAGCGACTTCGGAGTAATTAAATGTCTTACTAAGGAGGTTAATATCGACTCCATAAAGTTCTCTTAACTGCTCTAAATCTGCAGATAGATTCGTATGAACACGAAAATGACTTTTTCGCTCTTCAAGTTCCCCTTGCAATTCAGTTGCAAGTCTTTGAGCAAGAGTTAAGTCTTTGCTATGTAAAACAAATGTGTTCATTTGGCTTGGGTAACTACCGTCACCATATTCATGCTCCTTAAAAGCGAAGACAAAAAAATACCTATTACTCCTTTAAAGCGCAAGGAATAAAAGCTATCTATGCAAGTTCAGCTCAATTTCAAACTGACAAAAAAAAAGTTTAGCTGTACGTAATTATATTAGGCTCAGCTAAACATCAATGTTTTCTATTGACAACCGTCATTAGTTGTCAAGTGAGCATAATTATACCTTTGTTTAATAGAGGTTTAGTAAATTTTACAAATATATTCAAGAGTGATTAAAATGAATTCACTTTTAATATAAACTGTCACTCTTTGTGTCAAAGTAGTGAAAATTAAAAGAAGCAATTTAAGGGGTTAGTTACCCTCATGTGGTACCTCATACCAGTTAGTCAATCAAAATTGAACCTGGTAGGAGGTTGATGGCTTATGCTGGCGACGACTCCTTTTGTTGTCGTCAATAAAAGCTCTAATTTAACTTGGTAATGATTAAATGATTAAAGTACAAACAATAAATAATATTTCACCGATAGGTTTAAAAAAATTCTCTAAAGACACTTACAAAGTTTCTTCTGAGCAAACAAATCCTGATGTCATTCTAGTTCGTAGCGCAACGATGCACGAAATGGAAATTGGCGAAAACTTGACAGCTGTTGCTCGTGCCGGCGTTGGGGTGAATAATATTCCTTTGCAAAAAATGAGTAATCATGGTGTGGTCGTATTTAATACGCCAGGAGCTAACGCAAATGCGGTCAAAGAATTAGTGATTTCATCGATGCTACTTGCAAGTCGAAATATTTGCCAGGCGTGGAATTATGTGAACAATTTACCTCTTGATAATCTTAAAACAACAGTGGAAGAGGGTAAGAAAAATTATTCCGGTTCAGAGTTGCCCGGCAAAACTTTGGGAATTGTAGGGCTTGGTGCAATTGGTGTTGAGATTGCCAATTCAGCGCATGCATTGGGTATGAATGTTATCGGCTTTGACACATCAATCACAAAAAAGAATGCCTGGAAGATATCTGCAGATGTTCAGGAAGCTTTAAATATCGAAGAACTGTTTTTGAAGAGTGATTTTGTATCGCTTCATGTGCCATTAGTTGAAGGTACAAAAAATTTGTTAAATGCAAAGCGTATAGCTCTGTTGCCTAAAGGCGCTGTAGTAATTAATTTATCTAGAGAAGGAATTGTCGATGAAGATGCTCTAATAGAAGCGCTCGACTCTGGAAAGGTAAAGTATTACGTAACCGACTTTCCGGTTAACGATAAGAAAAACAATGACAGAGTGATTGCATTGCCACATCTTGGGGCTTCGACAGCAGAAGCAGAAGTTAATTGTGTACTCATGGCGGTAAAGCAAATTAAAGATTATCTTGAAAATGGCAATATTGTTAACTCGGTAAATTTTCCAGAAGCTAAGATGCCTAGGGCAGGGGAGCAGCGCTTAGCAATTACGCACAAGAATATTCCCAATATGGTAGGTCAGATTACAAATGCTATAGCTGAAGTAGGAGTCAATATTGTTGATATGCTTAACAAGTCAAGGGATGAAGTTGCCTATACCTTAATTGACCTGGAGTCTGAAATTTCTGATATGGCGATTGATAATTTACAGAAAATTGATGGTATTTTGACCTTAAGAGTTCTCAGTCAACCTGTAAAGGAGGTTTGATGTAGGCACACAGGTGCCTTGATTTTCAGAAAGAGGCTCCAACTCCCCCATCATGCAACTCAATAGTAGTTTTTCTATTGACAAACCTAGACCACTACCCTCTCCGTTTGTATTAGTCCCGAGAACAAATCTTTCTAACGCTTTTGTAATTAACTCAGGGCTAATACCCACACCATAATCTTGAACATAAAAGTGGGCAACGGTATTATCCAATATTATTTCAATATCATTCTTTCCGCCATTTGGACAGCCATAGACTAGTGCATTATCAACTAGATTATCGATTGCCTTACTCAAAACCATACTGCTGCCTTTGTTTCTTTTGTTAAGTACTTCAGCATTTGCTGACATTTATTTATCGTATTAACAAGTACGAAAACACTTTGTTAACGGAGCTGGGTTCATATTCAGTATCGTTTTCTACACCGTTATAGACAGCAGTCTCAATAGCCTCAACAGTGCCATCGGTTGGGAATAGACACAGGTCTTTTCGACATACAACTACTTGATATATCTATATTTGTTTGAAATAACCTATTGGTATTAGAACAATTCTGATAGAATTACTGCATTAGTCCAAAGTTGGACAAATAAACAGAATAATGATGTTCGTATACTTTTCTAAATTTATTAGAGGGGTTGCGAACTTTTCTTTGCCTGATCAGGGCATATCAAGCAGTCCAAAGTTGGACAAATAAACAGAATAACGATGTTCGTATACTTTTCTAAATTTATTAGAGGGGTTGCGAACTTTTGTTTGCCTGATCAGGGCATATCTAGCAGTCCAAAGTTGGACAAATAAACAGAATAACGATGTTCGTATACTTTTCTAAATTTATTAGAGGGGTTGCGGACTTTTTTTTGACTTAATAAAAACGATTTAACAGTAATGTTTAATTGTTTAATTTTTTTGGAGAGTAATAATGAAACTATATAAACATATAAGCACGATTGCACTGTCTGTCAGTTTGATTGCCGGTGTAAGTGCGTCTGCTGTTGCGGCAGAGACAATTAAAGTGGGTGTACTGCATTCGCTTTCTGGCACCATGGCAATTAGCGAAACAACATTAAAAGATACAATGTTAATGCTGATTGAGGGGCAAAATAAAAAAGGTGGTGTTCTGGGTAAACAATTAGAGGCAGTCGTGGTTGATCCCGCTTCTAACTGGCCTTTATTTGCTGAAAAAGCGCGCGGCCTGATTGAACAGGACAATGTTGACGCAATTTTTGGTTCATGGACGTCGGTTTCTAGAAAATCGGTTCTTCCTGTAATTGAAGAGTTAAACAGTGTATTTTTCTACCCTGTTCAATATGAAGGTGAAGAGTCATCCAAAAATGTTTTTTATACGGGTGCCGCTCCAAACCAGCAGGCTATTCCAGCTGTGGATTACTTAATGAATGATATTGGTGTTGAGCGTTGGGTTCTTGCCGGTACGGACTATGTTTACCCGCGTACTACTAATAAAATTCTTAAGGCCTATCTACAGGCAAAAGGGGTTGCTGATGAAGATATTATGATTAATTACACGCCTTTTGGTCACTCTGATTGGCAGACAATTGTATCTGATATCAAAACATTTGGTTCGGAAGGCAAGCAGACAGCTGTGGTGTCTACCATTAATGGCGATGCAAACGTTCCTTTCTATAAAGAATTAGGCAATCAGGATCTTGATGCGTCAGATATTCCAGTGATTGCGTTCTCAGTTGGTGAGGAAGAACTTTCTGGTTTAGATACTGCTCCACTGGTCGGCCATCTTGCTGCATGGAACTACTTTATGAGTGTTGATGCAGAAGTAAACGATGCATTTATTGATCAATGGAAAGCGTTTATTAAGGATGACAACAGAGTGACTAACGACCCAATGGAGGCGCATTACATTGGTTTTAATATGTGGGTTAAAGCGGTTGAGAAGGCAGGCACAACAGATGCTGATGCTGTTCAAGAGGCTATTATCGGCATAACGACGCCTAACTTATCAGGCGGCGTTTCTGCAATGATGCCTAACCATCATATTACCAAGCCGGTATTGATTGGTGAGATTCAGGCAGATGGTCAATTTGACATTATCTGGTCGACATCAGGTCTTGTTGCTGGTGATGCATGGTCAGACTATTTGCCGGGTTCTAAGGACTTGATAGCAGATTGGAGAAAGCCTTTAAGCTGTGGAAATTACAACGTTAAAACAGCTAAGTGTTCTGGTCAGAATTACTAAATTTTGAACCATTAACAATAAACGGCGCCATCAAATGATGGCGCCTATTGGTTAGATAGATGAACACAATAAAAAACAATAACTTTTTTCCTCGGCAAGGCTTTGTAGGCTTGTTGGCTGTGCTCCTCCTTGGGCTTGGCCTTATTATATCTCCCCAGCAGAGCTTTGCCGAGGAAGAAGGTTTTCAGGGTGTTCTTAATCAACTGTCTACTAAAAATTTTTCAGAAAAACTGAATGTTGTTGAAGATATTACGCATAGTAATAACCCTAAAGTTAAATTTATTTTTAATTCATTATTAGATGGAAGGTTGTATTTGATTAAACACACAGGGAAAGTGGTTTTCGTCCTTAAAGACAACAATAAATACATGGCTTCTGGTCTAATTAACAACGAGCCCCTAGGTGTTTTTTCCAAGGCCGAGGTTAGCAAGATAAAGATTAACAATAAGATTCGTAAAAAAATTAAGCTCAATCTTGCATTATTAGACTTAACTCATCCAAATGAATCGACTCGATTAGACGCGGTTAAGAGTTTTTATAAAAGTATTAGCACGGAAGTTGTTAATACAATGCAATTGTTGCTAAAAACAGAGGAAAGTGAAGGTGTAAGAAATTCCATGCTTGTTGTTATTAGTATTTACAACTTGAACAACGATAATCCGTCAGAACGTCTTAAGGCAGTTGAGAGTCTAAAGGGTAATCTAGAGCCTATTGTCAAAGTTCAGCTAAAGAAGCTGATGGCTAATGATTTGGATGAAAGGGTCAGGCTAGAGGCGCAAAAGTCGTTGAAGACAATTGAGTCTAGAACAAACATATTTAAATCACTCGAAACTGTATTTTTCGGTATTAGTTTCGGCTCTGTGCTTATTTTGGCGGCAATTGGCCTGGCAATTACTTTTGGCGTAATGGGTGTAATTAATATGGCCCACGGCGAATTAATTATGCTGGGGGCGTACTCCACCTATGTTGTTCAATTACTTATGCCAAATCATATTGGTACGTCGATATTCGTAGCAATTCCTGTGGCATTTATGGTCTCTGGTCTGGTTGGTATAGCTATAGAAAGAGGAATTATTCGCCATCTTCATGGTAGACCATTGGAGACGCTGCTTGCAACATTTGGTGTTAGCTTGGTGTTGCAGCAAGTTGTGCGCACAGTATTCTCCCCGCTTAATCGCCCTGTGGCGACTCCAGAGTGGATGTCTGGCGCGCTGGAGATAAACGGCATCCTGTCCCTGACTTGGAATCGATTATATATCATTGCTTTTTGTCTAGTTGTTTTTGCTGCCCTCATCATGATTTTGAAGAAGACTTCATTGGGGTTGCAAGTGCGAGCTGTCTCCCAAGATAGAAGCATGGCTCGAGCAATGGGGGTGCGTTCAAATTGGGTTGATGCAATGACATTTGGCCTGGGGTCTGGGGTTGCCGGCATTGCTGGTGTAGCATTATCACAGCTAACCAACGTTGGTCCAAATCTGGGTCAAGCTTATATTATTGATTCATTTATGGTAGTAGTTTTTGGTGGCGTGGGTAATTTGTGGGGCACTTTAATCAGTGGATTTGGCTTGGGTGTCATTAATAAATTTATGGAGCCTTGGGCCGGAGCCGTTCTGGCTAAGGTCTTCATATTAATATTTATTATATTATTTATTCAAAAAAGACCCAGAGGCTTATTTCCCCAGAAAGGAAGATCCGCGGAGGGAAGTTAATGTTTTTGTTGAGAATTTTAAGGCGTGATACCGGTGGCAAGGTGTTTCTATTGATTCTGTTGGCGGTTACGGTATTGGTGCCGTTACTTAATTTGGCACTGCCTGCAGATAATCCTTTTCACATCTCCAGCTACACGGTTACTATTTTAGGTAAATATTTAACCTATGCACTATTGGCAGTTGCAGTTGACCTAGTATGGGGATATCTGGGTATTTTGAGTCTTGGACATGGTGCGTTTTTTGCCTTAGGTGGTTATGCGATAGGCATGTATCTTATGCGCCAAATTGGCGAAAGAGGTGTGTATGGAGATCCTGTATTGCCCGACTTTATGGTTTTTCTTGACTGGCAAGAGCTGCCATGGTTTTGGCATGGATTCGACCAATTTTGGTTTGCGGCGGTTATGGTGATGCTTATTCCAGGAATATTGGCGTTTATATTTGGTTGGTTAGCGTTTCGCTCCAGGGTGACCGGCGTTTATCTGTCTATTATGACACAGGCTATGGTTTATGCCCTCATGCTTTCTTTTTTCAGGAACGAGCTGGGCTTTGGAGGTAATAACGGACTGACCGATTTTAAAGACATATTAGGATTTAGTTTGCAGCTAGACAGCACTAGGGTTGGGTTGTTTGTTGCATCATCAGTTGCGCTGGCTATCGGTTATTTAATGTGTAGGGCAATCACCAATTCACGCTTAGGTCGTGTTGCTGTTGCGATTAGAGATGCCGAAGACAGGGTTAGGTTTATTGGTTATCGTGTTGAGTATGTTAAGTTATTTATATTTACATTTTCAGCCGTATTAGCCGGCGTTGCGGGTGCACTATACGTCCCTCAAATAGGCATCATTAATCCAGGTGAGTTTTCACCTGTTAATTCAATTGAGATGGTTGTGTGGGTAGCCATTGGAGGTCGTTACACCCTATATGGAGGTGTTATTGGGGCCTTATTGGTGAACTACTCCAAAACTTTTCTTACTAGTGCTATGCCAGAGGTTTGGCTGTTTGTTCTAGGTGGATTGTTTATTGTGGTGACGATATACCTGCCAAAAGGTATTGCAGGATTGCTAAGTAAATATAAGGGCACAAAATAATGATAGACAAAATTTATGCCTTTTTTGAAAGAGAGGCTCCTACAAGAAATGTCAATTTGAACAAAAATGTTGTTCTCTATTTAGAAAACATCTCCGTTAGTTTTGACGGCTTCAAGGCTATTGACTCTCTTAATTTGTACGTTATGAAAAACGAGCTACGCTGTATTATTGGACCAAATGGGGCCGGCAAGACAACAATGATGGACATTATTACTGGCAAAACTCGTCCCGACTCTGGCACTGCGTGGCTCGGCCAAGACTTTAATTTACTGCTTCATTCTGAAGACCAGATTGCGAGAGCTGGTGTCGGCAGGAAATTTCAAAAACCTACAGTTTTTGAAAACTTAACGGTTTTTGAAAACTTAGAATTGGCGATGGATAGTGATAAGCGTGTTTTTCCAACATTATTTGCACAGTTAACTTCTGTAGATCAAGAATCAATAGCAGTGGTGATGGAGAAAATTAATCTCACTGCTATAAGTGCAGAGCGCGCCGGAGCGCTTTCTCATGGTCAAAAACAATGGCTAGAAATCGGCATGTTATTAATGCAGAATGCTCAGCTCCTTCTAATTGACGAGCCAGCAGCAGGCATGACGCACCAAGAAATGGATAAAACTGTTGAGCTTTTACAAACGCTAAAGGATAAACATACCATTATAGTTGTTGAGCATGATATGGACTTTGTAAGGTCACTTGACAGTCCTGTGACTGTCTTGCATCAGGGAAGCGTCTTGGCCGAGGGGGGTATGGATGCAATTCAGAATAACCCGAAGGTTGTAGAAGTATATTTGGGCGAGTAGAATGATTGAGATTAATAAATTGAACCAATATTATGGGCAGAGTCACACCCTGCGGGACTTGAGTCTCAATGTTGACGGAGGTGAATGTATCGCTGTGATGGGGCGTAATGGAGTGGGTAAAACTACACTTGTTGAGAGCATGATGGGACTTCTTCCTGTGGCAAGCGGATCCATTAATTTCCAGGGTGTTGACATAGCATTTAGGTCTGCTGAAAGTAGAGCGCCAATGGGCATTGGATATGTACCACAAGGAAGAAGAATTTTCCCACTCTTAAGTGTTGAGGAGAATTTAAGAATTGGGCTGCCCGCAAGAAGCGATAAGTCGACTGTGATACCGGCATTTATTTATGAACTTTTTCCGGTGTTAAAGGATATGCTGGAACGCCGGGGCGGTGATTTATCAGGCGGACAACAGCAACAACTGGCCATTGGCAGAGCGCTGGTTATTAACCCAAAATTGTTACTTCTTGATGAGCCTACCGAGGGCATCCAGCCAAATGTAATCATTGAAATTTGCGATATTATTCGAAAACTAAATACAGAAAGGGGTATGACTGTTATTCTAGTGGAACAGAAATTACCAATCGCCAGAAGAGTTGCTGACAAGTACGTTATCCTTGACAGGGGCACAAACGTCCATTCCGGCTTAATGGCGGAACTAGATGATAAGTTAATTAAGCAATATTTAACCGTATAGAGGAGAGCGTAAGCATGTTGAGAAGAATTAGAAGGTCTACTGTTTCCATATTGTCATTATTAATCACAATGCCGGTATTGGCGCATGAATCACTCGACCACGTGCTTGGCTACAGGCACGAGTTACACAGTTCATGGGAGTTTGCAAGCATTGTATTCGCAATTGCTGCTCTTGTTTTTATTGTTGGTTTTTTTCTGAAAGTGAAAAAAAATGACAGTAAGAAGTGATGCTTACACCTTAACAATAGACAAGTTTTATGAGTAACACTATACAACAGGGATGGATTGCCAAATTAGAATTACGTTTTTCTTCAAGCAGGTCTAAAACGTTCCTTTCTAAAAGACAGCATATCGGTCCACTGACTATCCAGCGACCTTTCTACCCCGAAGGAGGGTTGTGTCATTTATATTTATTGCATCCGCCAGGGGGTGTAGTTGGTGGTGATCAGCTCTCAATTGAGGTTAAAACTGATTCTGATTCTGGCGCCTTAATAACAACACCTGGGGCAACAAAGATTTATCGCAGCAATGGCGATAAATGCTCTACTATTAATCAGAATTTTACTGTTGCAAGCAACAGTTCACTTGAGTGGCTGCCGATGGAAACTATTATTTTTCCGGGTGCGAGGTCAAAATTTTCTACCAAGTTTTCATTATCTGGCAATGCAAGAGTTGCAGCATGGGAGATTCATTGTCTGGGTAGGCCTGCAATTAACGAGTCGTTTAGTTCGGGAAATTTGAAATTTAGCTTTGAGTTATGGCGAGATGAAACGCCGATCTTACTTGACAAATTAATCATTGATAAATCTGAGCTAGAGAATGCTGTTGGCCTCAGGGGGTATCCAGTTTTTGGCACATTTATTATTAGTAACGCCAGTAAAGGGTTGTTGGATTTAGTGCGTACTAAGATGTTTGAGGGCGACGATTGTGTTTATGGTGCAACTCAGATTGAGGACATCATTATCATCAGGTGTCTGAGTAAGAAGACTCACTTGATTCAAGATTTTTTTAGGGAAGTTTGGCAGCGAATTCGGCCATTAGTTTTTGATAGAGAGGCTTCAATACCCAGAATTTGGGCAACGTAACTTTAAGGCATAGACATGGATTTAACACCAAGAGAGAAAGACAAGTTAATAATATTTACAGCAGCTTTGCTGGCACGCCAGCGCAAAGATAGAGGAGTTAAGTTAAATTATCCAGAGTCTATTGCGTATATTTCATCCGCTATATTGGAGGGTGCACGTGATGGCAAAACCGTGGCAGAGTTAATGTCATATGGTCGACAACTGCTGACAATAGACGACGTAATGCCTGGCATAGCATCAATGATTGCTGATATCCAGGTTGAGGCCACCTTTCCAGATGGGACAAAACTTGTTACTGTTCACGATCCCATTCAACCTATTGGTGATGCCATGGATACAGGTCAACAAGCAGATGAAGTATTAATTCCAGGAGAGGTGTTAATCAATATGTCTGACGAGATAGAGCTTAATTTAAATAGAAAGCGAATTAGAATTCTTGTTGCAAACCACGGTGATAGGCCTATTCAGATTGGCTCTCATTATCATTTTTATGAGACCAACTCAGCGCTACATTTTGATAGAGAAACAACCAAAGGATTCAGACTGAACATTCCTTCAGGTACGGCAGTGAGATTTGAGCCCGGACAAGAGCGAGAAGTGGAGTTGGTTGAATATGCTGGAAAAAAAGCTGTTTATGGGTTTAATGGCAAAATAATGGGGGACCTGTGAGTACGATTTCTAGAAAAGCTTATGCAGAGATGTATGGTCCTACAACGGGTGACAGGGTTCGCTTAGGGGATACCGAACTATTTATTGAGGTAGAAAATGATTTCACCAGTTATGGTGAAGAGGTTAAATTTGGCGGTGGTAAAGTGATTCGTGACGGCATGGGCCAAAGTCAATTATGTAGCAAGGACGTTGTTGATGTGGTCATCACCAATGCACTTATTCTTGACTATTGGGGGATTGTCAAGGCAGATATTGGCATCAAAGATGGGCGTATTGCAGGGATAGGAAAAGCGGGTAATCCGGATGTCCAGCCAAATGTGGATATTACAATCGGCGCAGGTACTGAGGTGATTGCGGCAGAGGGGCAAATTGTAACAGCAGGTGGTATTGATGCGCACATCCATTTCATTTGTCCACAACAAGTTGAAGATGCTTTGATGTCAGGCGTTACAACAATGTTAGGGGGCGGAACAGGGCCTGCGGCAGGAACCAATGCCACAACGTGCACCCCTGGACCATGGAACATTCACCGGATGTTGGAAGCGGCTGAAGATTTACCAATGAACTTGGGCTTTATGGGTAAGGGAAATGCAAGTTTGCCCCAGCCTTTGGAAGAGCAGGTATTAGCTGGAGCAATGGGTTTAAAGCTTCATGAGGACTGGGGAACAACCCCCGCTGCCATTGACAATTGCTTATCAGTGGCTGAAAATTATGATATTCAGGTTGCAATCCATACCGATACATTAAATGAATCAGGCTTTGTTGAAGACACGATAGCCGCTTTCAAGGGCCGCGCTATTCATACTTACCACACTGAGGGTGCGGGTGGAGGTCATGCGCCAGATATTATTAGAGCTTGTGGTTATAGCAATGTACTACCATCTTCGACAAATCCAACGCGACCATATACTATTAATACAGTTGACGAGCATTTAGATATGTTGATGGTTTGCCACCACTTAGATCCATCAATAGCAGAAGACGTTGCATTTGCCGAATCACGCATACGACGTGAAACAATCGCGGCGGAGGATATTCTGCACGACTTGGGCGCGTTTTCCATGATCTCCTCAGATTCGCAGGCAATGGGACGTGTTGGAGAAGTGATTATCAGGACTTGGCAGACAGCCAATAAAATGAAAATTCAACGTGGACTATTAAACGGCGAGGTTTCTGATAATGACAACTTTAGGGCTAAGAGGTATGTTGCTAAATATACAATTAATCCCGCCATTACACAGGGTATATCACATGAAGTGGGATCGGTAGAGGTTGGAAAACTAGCCGATTTAGTCTTATGGAAGCCTAAATTTTTTGGTGCCAAGCCCAGTTTGATCGTTAAAGGCGGTATGATTGTTGCAGCCCCCATGGGGGATCCTAATGCTTCAATACCAACCCCTCAGCCAGTTCATTATAGAAAGATGTTTGGGGCACTGGGAGCAGCCAGATGTAGCACTAGAATGACCTTCTTATCACAGGCGAGTATTAATAACGGTATTGTTGATCAACTGCGTCTTAAATCGTTAGTAGGATCTGTAAAAAATTGCAGAACTGTTACCAAGTCTTCAATGATTCATAATGATTATCAGCCCAATATTGAAGTTGACCCGCAAACCTATGAAGTTAAAGCGGATGGAATTTTGCTAACTTGTGAGCCGGCAGACACACTGGCCTTAGCTCAGCGATATTTTTTATTTTAACAATGAAAGAATTTATTAATAAAATTACTCGACCTGCAAAGACAGATGGAACGGTAACTCTTACGTTGGAGCAAAGAGCAAGAAGCCGACTGAAGACGCGCTTAGATAGTGGCGAGGATGTTGGTGTCTTTATGCGGCGAGGTAACGTGCTTGAGCATGGTGATTTTATTGCAACAGAAGATGGTTTTGTTGCTCGCGTTCTGGCTGCAACAGAACAATTGTCATCTATATATACGGACGACTCATTATTATTAGCACGCGTTTGCTATCACCTTGGCAATCGACATGTTGAATTACAAGTTACTCAAAAAAGCGTGCACTACAGGCACGACCATGTACTGGATGAAATGGTAAAAAGTTTTGGACTCAATGTAATTTCAGAGTTGCTGCCTTTCCAGCCAGAAAAAGGCGCTTATCATTCTCACTCTATTAGTAATGACCATCACCAAGAGCATTGACCAGCTCAGCCTGTTAAGGCTGATGAGCTTAATGAGCCCCACGCTTCCAATTGGCGGGTATAGCTATTCTCAGGGTGTCGAAAAAGCTGTTGAAGATAGATGGATTGTTGATATAGACACCTCTTATCAGTGGCTCCATGGACAGCTTCATCAGGGCTTGACTTATACCGACCTGCCAATATTAAGAATGCTTTATGACGCATGTGATTGTGGCAATAAAGACGAGGCCCTTAGGTGGAGTAAAATATTGTTGGCTTGTCGAGAGACCCGTGAGTTGAGGCAGGAAGAGGTTAATCGTGGCCGCGCATTAACCAAAGTTCTAGAAGGGCTGGAAGACTCAATAACTAAAGGCTGGGAAAATATTATCAATACTAATCATTTATCTGGATTGGCGCTGGTAGGTACCCATTGGAAAATACCCGTTAGGGAGTTGCTGCTGGGTTATAGCTGGTCTTGGCTTGAGAATCAAGTATCGGCCGTTGTTAAAATTATCCCACTTGGGCAGACGCAGGGCCAGCAATTACTACACAAACTTTTGGTATTAGTGCCAGATACTATTGTGCGATCGATGATGTTAGATGAGCTGGACATCGGTGGGTCACAACCAGCATTGGCAATTGCCAGTAGTCTACACGAGACACAATACACAAGAATTTTTAGATCATAGGAGAGCAAAGTGAACAACAAACAACCATTACGTATTGGTATCGGTGGTCCAGTGGGATCAGGAAAGACGGCACTTTTAGATGTATTATGCAAGGCTATGCGCGACACTTATCAAATAGCTGTTGTAACTAATGATATTTATACTAAAGAGGATGCAATGTTTTTAACAGCAAGCAACGCTTTAGCAGCAGATAGGATTATTGGCGTAGAAACCGGTGGTTGTCCTCATACCGCGATTAGAGAAGATGCCTCAATGAATCTTGCTGCCATAGAAGACTTAAGTGAAAAATTTAATGATTTAGATATTATTTTTGTCGAAAGTGGTGGTGATAATTTATCGGCCACTTTTAGTCCCGAGCTGGCAGATATTACCATTTATGTAATTGATGTTGCCGAAGGTGAGAAGATACCAAGAAAAGGTGGCCCAGGTATTACGCGTTCAGATTTATTAGTTATTAACAAAATTGATCTGGCGCCACATGTGGGGGCTTCGCTAGAGGTTATGGAAAGTGATAGTAAGAGAATGAGAGGTGACAAACCTTTTGTGTTTACAAACTTGAAGAAATCTATTGGTGTTGATGCAGTTATTAATTTTGTTGTTGAAGAGGGCATGTTAGCAGGCTAGTTATCACTCCTCACACATCAAGCGGAATTTGGGCTTAGACTAAATTCAAATTAGCATAACATTAGTAAGTCATAATATTTTTTTCAAAGTTTATCACATTATATTAGAGAAATCTAATATAATACTCGATTATGAATACAGTGAAACTAAATGTCAGTGAAATGCGCAAGAATGCAGAGAGCTCTGCCGCGTTCCTTAAACTGCTGGCAAATCCTTCGAGACTTCTTGTTCTTTGCAACCTTATTGAAGGTGAACGCTGCGTGGGTGATTTAGAAAAAGACCTCGATATCTCTCAGTCAGCACTGTCGCAACACCTCTCAAAGATGCGTGATGAGGGGATTGTAAAAGCAGACAAGCAAGGACAGCACGTCTTCTACTCAATCTCTGATTCAAATGTTGTAGAAATACTTAACGTTTTATACGACCTTTTCTGTAAGAAATAATCCCATGAATTAATAACTATTCATGGCTTTTTAATAACCAATATATTAGGTTTATCTAATATAAATAGGAGAAAATAATGGCTACAATATACAATGTAGATGCACAAACCTTATCTCAATGGCTGAATGACGACGAAGCGGTATTAATTGATGTAAGGCAAACCGAAGAGCATAATTCCGCCCGGATAGATGGCGCTACCAACCTGCCACTGGAGACAGTGGCGATTGATAAGGTCAATCTTGCACAACATCAAAACAAAAAACTAGTACTTCACTGTCTAGCAGGTGGTAGGTCAGCTATGGCTTGTCAACAACTAATAGCTGCTGGCATTGGTGTTGATGTCTGGAATTTAGAAGGTGGCATTGCTGCATGGCAGAATGCTGGACTACAGATCATCAAGTAAAGGAACATATTATGGCAACTATAAATCAAGTTAATGTAAACACCTTGGCTGATTGGCTTAACTCTGGTGAAGCCATATTAATTGATGTCAGGGAGACGGGGGAGCATCAATCGGAGTACATAGATGGCTCTCGCAATTTACCCCTTTCAAGGGTAACTCTTGATGAAGTGCATCTACCTGAGCACAAAGGTAAAAAAATAGTCGTACACTGCCTTTCAGGTGGGCGATCAGCGATGGCGTGTCAAAAACTCGTATGTGACGGAGCAAGCATTAATGTATGGGATTTAGAGGGTGGCATAAACGCTTGGAAAAATGCTGGCCTTGAAGTGGTCGCATTAAGAAAAAAGACCATCCCTCTAGATAGGCAGCTTCAGCTAACCATCGGTACGATGGTGCTCGTAGGCGTCGGCTTGGGATATTTTGTATCTCCAGAATGGCTTGCATTGTCAGCACTTGCGGGAGCGGGCCTGACCAATGCCGGCCTAACTGGAATATGTCCCATGGCAAATGTAATGGCAAAAATGCCTTGGAATCAAGCATAGATAATGGAGATACTAGGATACATATTGGCAATTGGGATGGGCTCAGTGCTTGGCTTAATAGGCGCTGGAGGATCTATATTAACCGTTCCAATTCTGGTGTATTTACTAGGTGTTGAGACCGTTACCGCAACAGGTTACTCTCTTCTTGTTGTGGGTCTCACATCTCTTATTGGGGTATATCACTACTATAAGAAACAAAAAATAGACGTCAAAACAGCGGTCATTTTTGCAGTGCCAGCCCTAATCGCGGTCTATCTAACTAGAAGATATTTGGTGCCTGCAATGCCAGATCAATTTTTTGATATTGGCAGTCTGGCTATTACAAAAGAGTTGTTTATTATGCTGTTGTTTGCTGTCCTGATGTTGTTGGCGGGAGTATTGATGATTCGCCCGAGCAAACAAACAAAAGCCAGTAAGCCTTTGACAAAGCGTAAATACGGACTGATAACCGTAGAAGGCTTGGCGGTTGGCTCACTGACCGGTCTAGTAGGTGCCGGCGGTGGCTTTATGATTATCCCAGCGCTAGTATTATTAGCCGGACTCGAGATGGAAGTTGCTGTGGGCACCTCCCTGTTGATTATCAGCGCTAAATCTCTATTGGGTTTTGTGGGTGATCTTCAAGCTGGCATACAGCTGGATTACTGGATGTTAAGTATGTTCATTCTCTGCACAGGTGTTGGTGTTACAATTGGCACCATTGTATCTAGAAAAATCTCAGGCGGCAACCTCAAGAAAGTCTTTGGCTGGTTCACTTTAACAATTGCCACAATTATTATTTATACAGAACTATAAATTAGGAGAGAGACATGAAGATTGAACATTTTTTTGACATAGATACTGCTACCTTTTCCTACGTTGTTAGTGATGAGAATGCGCTTAAATGCGCGATTATTGACCCAGTTCTTAATTACAATTTGTCAGCTGGCAATATCTCATCACATTCCGCTGATGAAGTGATAACCTACATAAACGATAACAACCTAACAGTTGATTGGATATTGGAGACACACGCCCACGCAGATCACCTAACTGCAAGTCACTACTTAAAAGAAAAACTGGGCGGTCAGATTGCTATGGGAGAGCGCATTGATGAAGTAATCAAGTTTTGGCGCCCAATATTTAATGCCAACAACTACCCACAGTTAGACACATTTAAGTTTGACAAACTGCTGAAAAACAACGAAGTAATTAACATCGGCTCACTTGAGGTAAAGGTGATGAACACACCTGGGCACACGCCAGCTTGTGTGAGCTACCTAATCGAAGACAACGTGTTTGTTGGGGATACCATTTTTATGCCGGATGTAGGTACAGCGCGCACAGATTTCCCAGGCGGTAGCGCTGAAGATTTGTATGATTCCATTCAAAAGATATTCGCCCTACCACTGGAAACCAATCTTTATACGGCGCACGACTACCCGCCTGTGGATAGGGTTGCCTGTGGAAAAAGCACTGTTGGTCAGCAGTGCACAAACAACATGATGATAGGGGGTGGCACCAGCAAAGAGCAATTTGTTGACGCGCGTAAAGCCAAAGATAAACTAAGCGACACACCAAAGTTGCTACTGCCATCCATTCAAGTTAATATTCAAGCTGGCAATCTACCTGTCGCCGAAGAGAACAACATTCGCTATATCAAAATCCCCGTTAATCAACTATAGAAGCGGTTTGTGCAATGACTACACCAAGAAGTAAACTCAGGCCTAGCTCAAGTCTGCAAAACCACTGGGAGTTGGTATACAAAAGCAAAAACCACGCTCAAGTTAGTTGGCACCAAAAGCATTCCACTACATCACTGGATTGGATACTTGAACACACAAAGCCAAGTCAAGATATTATTGATGTTGGTTCAGGAGTTTCTATCTTAACGGATAATTTAATAGAGGAAGGCTATTCAAATTTGAGCGCTGTCGAACTATCAGAATCAGCAATTATCGCCACTCAGAAAAGACTTGGAGGCAAAGAGTCCTTGGTCAGGTTTTACTGCCAGAATATTCTTGATTTTGAAACCGATCAGCGTTTTGATCTATGGCATGATCGCGCTGTATTTCACTTTCTTACTCATGAAAGTGAGCAGAAAAAATACATAAATAAACTGAACACGCACCTCGCAATAGGCGGTTACTTTTTACTAGCTACTTTTGCACCGGATGGACCTACAATATGCTCAAATCTTGATGTTGCGTCTTATGATGAAAAGACAATTAGAGCATTGTTGGCTGACGATTTTCGCATGATTAAAACAGCCTCTGAAGACCACATCACTCCCACTGGAAAACTACATAAGTTTAACTACTTTTTATTGCAAAAAATCTCCACTCTACCTAAAAACACTGGAGTGGTGTGAGGCTAGAGTCTGAGCGAAACTTGGACTTTGGCTGAGTTCAAATTAAAATATAATTCTACTATGAAAAGTCATGCTGAATATTCTAGTACTAATCGAATCCACTGGAATGAAGTTGCTCCTGTCCATCAAAGTAATTATGTAAATGACCTATTGCAGAGTATTGGCGACCCTGACTTCACAACATTCGACCCTATAGAGCAAAAATTATTTAAGAAATGAAATCTATCAGAAAAAGCAGTAGCTCAAATCTGCTGTAATAATGCAAGAGAGCTAATCTCAGTTAGGAGAGCTGGTGTTGGACGCTGCGTTGGTTTTGATATTAGTGATGAATTTATTAAACAAGGTGAGGCTCTAAAGCAAGCTGCTGGAGTAGACATTGAACTTGTACGTACAGATATTTATGAGTTAGGCGACGCCTATGACAATCAATTTGATTTAATATATATTACGGTTGGTGTTCTTGGTCAGTTGCAAGACCTTAAAACTTTTTTTGCTATATTGGCACGCCTACTAAAACCTGGTGGTCAAATTTTTATGTATGAAATGCATCCTGTCCTGGAATTATTTGAGGAAGATTCTGGGGGTACTATTCAAAATGATTACTTCAACAAGAAGCCTTGTTTTGAAGAGGAATTCAGTGACTATTTTGAAACTGAAACTGTCATAAAAAAGCCGAGTTATTGGTTTCATCATCGCTTAGCAGATATATTTGAAAGTATGATGTCTAATGATTTTAATATCACTCATTTTGATGAGTATGCGCATGATATTTCTAATAGAGCTGCTTTTTTATCTGCTCAAGATAATCGACCACCGGTGTGCTTTAGTTTGATAGCATCTAAATAGACTTTAGACTTTAGACTTTAGACTTTAGACTTTAGACTTTAGACTTTAGACTTAGAGCTCAGTATTACTGCGGATACAGATATTTGCACCCCTAACACATCAAACGAAATTTGGATTAATTAAAAACACCCATGAAAAGTGATTGGTGGTATAAAAGAAGTTTTCAATATATAAAATCAAAATGCAATATAGAAATTTTTCTAATATAGGATGGAAGGTATCAGAAATTGGTTTAGGGTGTTGAGCAATTGGTTCACAAGCGCCTCTGTTATTATTGTTAAACTCTCCTTCACACAACAAACCAACTTTCAATTACACCCTCTATTATTAAGACGATAGGCCGGTTAGTAGAGTTCCCTGACCTAGGTAATGCCCTCCTAGGCACTCTCAGAGCATATAAATTTCATGACCTTTCTTTCATAACTCAGCATTTTTCAAGCACCACGCTACCGATGGAGTAGCCCGCACCAAAGCTGCATATCACGCCTAATTGGCCCGCTTGAAAGTCATCTTTATGTAGGTGAAAGGCAATGATTGAGCCAGCTGAGCTGGTATTCGCATAGCGATCCAAGATCACGGGAGACTCTTCAAGGCTGGCCTCACGTCCTAGTACTCGCTTGGAAATAAGTCCATTCATGCTTAAATTTGCTTGGTGCAGCCACAGTCGAGTGAGGTTGTCGGCAGGAATTTCCAGTTCATCAAGCTGAGCGTTAATATGTGCTGCCACCATAGGGCATACTTCTTTAAAGACCTTGCGACCATTTTGAACAAACAGCTTGTCCATTTTACCCAAGCCCGATTCATCACAGCGATTCAAGAAGCCTGCATTGTTACGAATATTGTTTGAAAAGACTGTTTGTAGCTTAGTGTCCAGCACTTTAAATTGGCTTTCACTGAAAGTCTGAGCAGCATCTTCCAAGATAACCGCGGTGCAAGCATCACCAAAAATAAAGTGGCTATCGCGATCACGGAAGTTCAAGTGGGCAGTACAAATCTCGGGATTGACCATCAACACACATCCAGCGGAACCAGATTGAATGGCATTCACAGCTGACTGAATGCCAAAGGTGGCCGAACTACAGGCCACGTTCATATCATAGGCAAAGCCGCTTATTCCTAGTGCGGTTTGCACTTCAACGGCAATGGCAGGGTAGGCGCGCTGCAAGTTTGAGCAAGCTACAACAACCATATCAACATCAGTTGCCGTCTTGCCGGCTTGAGCCAAGGCGTCTTTAGCAGCAGAAATGGCCATCTCGCACTGAATGGATGGCTCATTATTAGAACGTTCAGGGATAAAAGGCGCCATACGTTTTGGGTCTAAAATACCCGCTTTATCAGCAACATAACGGCTTTTAATTCCCGATGCTTTTTCGATGAAAGCACTACTACTTTCTGCTAAAGGCTCCAAAGTGCCCGCCTCTATTTGTTCTTTATTGCTTTCATTGTGTTCACTTACAAATGCATTAAACGCCTCCACCAGTTCATCATTGGAAATGGATTGGCTTGGGGTATATAAACCTGTGCCACTGATTACTACTTGTTTCATATTATTCCCCTACATATAAAATATTATTAAGCGTCATCCTAACCACGCCAAAAGCTTGTCGCACAATTATAGCCACATCAATAAGGCAGGGATTTTTCTTAACGAACTATCTCTACGGCTATACCTAAACATTAGGCTCAACAGCTAGTCGATTGTCTCACGCCCTCTATTATTGAGTTGACAAGCTTGTAATGATATGCGCTTAAAGCAGTAGCTTTCTTACAGTTTAGAGAGCTTATTCTCGCGAATAAATGTGTATACACCAGATAGTACAATAATTACAGCCCCAGTCAATGTTAGAAAATCAGGTCTTTCTGAGAGAATGATGGTTGCTAAAATCATAGAAAACACAAGTCGTGAGTAACGAAATGGCGATATAACTGACACATCTCCCTTGCGAGTAGCAAGCACGATTGCGTAATATCCAAGTACACCGACAAACGTGCCTGAAGCGAAATACATTATTTCAATTGAAGAGGGGGTGACCATGGCTGAATAGAAAGGCATGGCAATAAAACCTGATATGCCGCAAGCAAAAAATGCGTACATGGAAACTGTTGTTGTTGAAATCTCAAATCGCATGGTACGTGTCACTAAATCCCTTACTGCTAAAAATAAAGTTGAAATAACTGCTAGAAGTGATGCTGGCATAAAGCTATCAAATCCTGGACGCAAAATTAATAATACCCCGCAAAATCCCACCATTACAGCGGTCCAGCGTCGCCAGCCAACTTTTTCTCCAAAAAATACCGCCGCCCCTATTGTCACCATTAATGGGGTTGCCATTAAAATTGACGTTGCAGAAGAGAGCGGTGTTAAGGCGATCGCCGAGACAAAGAACAATGCTGCAAACAGTTCACAAAATGTCCGAATGATAACTGGCTTACTTAATAGATCTTTGTGCAGTATGGGCGCACGAGTCAGAAGTGCAGTAATTAAGAATACAGCGGCCCCGCTGAAGCCAAGAGTGATCAGTATTTGTGATACCGGTAAGTGTGACGAAAGAAGTTTGATAAATAAATCCTCAAGAGCAAAGCCAGCCATGGCTAAAATCATGAATAAAATACCTCTTAAGTTTTCCATTTCTTTTGCGTGGTGCGGATTAAAGTTGAATTATAGCTGTAGCCATGGACTCTAATAGCCACTCTCATTCTTGTGAAGATAGTAGAGATATTCATCCATATAACGATACTCATTCTCAATATAATCATCAATTACTTTTTGAGAGGGGAAGAGTCCGGTTGAGAAGTACAAGTAATAATAGGCATCCCTGCCTATTGCGCTTACTAGGCAAGATTCAAGCTCATCATACGCCTGATGCCTGTCGGCTGAGTTTTTTCGAGTTCTATTGGTATAACCTACGTAGACAGTGGGCCTAAATATGCCCTCTTTAGCGCATTCTGGACACTTTTGTTCCACAGTAAAATCGTATTCTGGGCACCTTTTTGCTGCCCTATCTAGGGTGTCTTTAAACCTGTTTGAGGCCCTTCTGACAGCATCGTAATCGTCATAATTAAGAGAAATTGAGTAGGCATAGTAGGGGTTGCTCTCAATGAACTTTTCAGATATTTCTATATTTCCGGTTTTTACATCTATAAAACCATCTTCTTCAAGTGTAAACAGGTGCTGGTATGGTAAGTGATAATAGTTCCACATTGCTTTAACGCCAAAAGTGTCTTGAAGTCGTCCCTCGGTAATTAGAAGCTGGTTGTCGCTTCTATCAAGTAAGTCTGCAATCTTTCTAAATTTATAACCACTCCTTTGCTCGGTATATAAACCCAGATGTTTGCCAAGAGGCACAATCATGCGAGCAAACGACAAGTCTAGATCTGTACTGTATTCACTACTAGCGTATTGATTCCAGCCAAACAGCCATCCAACTCTTTTGCCTTGAATGTCAAGGGTATGTATTTGCGTCGGCAGGAACATGCCCTCTTGAATATACATCTCTTGAAGGTGTCTCTTGTTACCTTTCCAACCTTTCTCAAGTATTAACTCCACATCATCTAAAGTTATGCTGTAATAGTAATTGCCACTGTTATAGGAGTATTCTAGTGCTTGGCGATACGGATGACCGATAAACTCCAGCTTGTAAGTGCCTGTTGGTGTCTGTACAGAGTCTTCATACTTAATAATGGTATTACTTTTATAGAAAAGAGAGCGATGACTGTAGCCAAGAAGCTTGTCATCAAAGTCTAACACCTTCATCCATTCCTCATTGTAAGGTGTATATTTATAGTCTTTGTGGTTTATGTCTGTGTCGTGGTTTATATCGTCATTATTGAGCAGCCCAAGGATGTTACTGTCAAGAGAGGGTTGTTGCCTGACTCTGTGTTAATCTGTGGTTCGTAGGTATAGTAAACCTGTCCTGCGACTTGTTGGACTTGGCCGTTCTGGTAGGAGTCTAGGCTTGGTTCATCTGCTAAAGAGCCTAGAGAAAATATAATTAGAATGAATATCCAGTGTTTCATAAGGAGATTGTACCGATTATGTTGCAGGCTGACTGACCCCTGTGCCTATGTATGCAGCCAAAAGCACCCTGGTAGAAACGATGCAGAACTGGATAGCAAAATACTTTCCTTTTGGGGTAAGGGGAAATTAACAAGTGTCGCCCTTAAAGAGCGACTGTCATTATTTGACTAGCTGTTAATTTAGAAGGAATATAATGAGGCAAGAGCATATAAGCTATTGATGTAAACTTCAGGAGCGAGGCATTATGAAAACAATGAGTTGCAAACAATTGGGTGGGGCGTGTGACAAGCTATTCTCGACTAATAGTTTTGATGAAATAGGCATGATGAGTCAAGTGCACGGTAAAGAGATGCTTGAGTCTGGTGATGAAGGTCATTTAAAAGCGATGGGTGCGATGAGTGAATTAATGCAAGATCCTGAAGCGATGCAAAAGTGGCTCGATGGGAAAAGAAAAGAGTTTGATTCCTTACCTGAAGACTAAGAATTGTTAAACACCATGAATAAGATCTGCCAAAGTTGTGGCTTCCCAATGAAGAAAGACGGTATGAATGGTGTCTTTTCTTGACAAGCAACACGGCGGACCCCAAGACTTGGGTGCTGGAAATAATTTATTAAATACAAAACAAATCACATGCGCCTAATACCGCTTATTTTCTTATTTATTATTTCTGGCCAGGCATTCTCGTGGTCTAACCACACACTGGTGAGTAAGCAGCTTCTGCAGTCTATGCCAGAAGTTAGCTCAGCTGAATTGGTTGAAGTTGAAGCGTTAGAATCATTTTTGCTAGCCAATGAAGAAAAATTGGTTGTTTTCTTGCAGTCCCAAGAAGAGTGGATGCGAGAGAACTTGTGGTATTACGCGTCTCGTCCGCCCGAGTTGGCTTTTGTGGCAACAGGTAATGCTAATGACATCCGAAAGCGCTTTGCTCGGGCAATTAGAGTAAACCCCAACAGCAAGTGGCCCATTTATTTGCAATTATTGCCGGGAGATAAGCGAGCTGGCCTAGCGTTGATTTCTCCAGATGCAGTGAGCATATTTAAAAACAAAGCCTATTTATACGATGTGCAACTGGTGCAATTGAGCGAGGGGCAGATGGTATCGCCAGTTGACGTTGCCACTAGCGCCAATGACGAACCGGACCATGGTTTGGATATTGGGTTGTTCACCGACAGTAATACTGATTATGGCCTAGAGTATGGTTTTGGTAAGCAGCCATTTGGCAACCCTAATTTAGATTACGGCACACAAGCTCCTTTTCATATGGGGTTTTATCATGAGTCATCCTTGGTTTACGCCTTGGGGGGGTTCCTCGAAAAAACTTACCCAGAGTATCGAATCCAGCTTTATAAACAACTTGCAGAGTTCGCCTTTAAAAACGGCCACGACTATTGGGGTTGGCGCTTTATGGGGTGGGGGCTGCACTATTTGGGCGATTTTTCCAACCCATATCATGTGACGCCTCTGCCGGGCAATAGCACTGTTGATACGCTGTGGGTTGGCATGCAGGATTTGGCGGGTTATTCGCAGGCAAAGAAAGACACTATCCAGTTGGCCTCTAATCGCCACACTGCCATAGAGGATTTTCAAAGTCTGGTGATGAAGCAAGCATATATCGAGAAAAATAACCAACACCCAACCATTCAAGCGCTCAACACCCCTGAAAACGTACGTGAATTTGAGGACGATCATATTGTCACCATCATTTCAGAATTGGCTTATTTAAAGGCTCAAGATATCCATGAATTGCTGGCTCGAGCGATGCCAAACAACGTGGTCAATGATGCGACAGTTGAGTATAAAGACTTAGGCGTGCAAGATAATCTAGTAGATATAGTAACAGAGCTATCTGGCGAGGAAAGTGTCGATCTGTTGATTGGCGCAATTGCCGACTTACTGAATGATTTTTCGCATAGTGGTGCTTCTTACGTCCGGGCTATTTTAAAAGCGCACTAGCTTTATATCTTATAATTGATTTACCCTCTAATTAAAACCCCGCAACAATAATGTCAAAACCTGAAAAGATGCGCGGATGTAGCTGTGGCAGATCACCGGTTGCTAAGTGTATTGGCTGGCACTTGCTTACTGAAGAGCAATATCAAGAGGTGTTGGATGAATATAACAAGATGTCAAAAAATCAAAAAACAGGCTTGTATCACGCAAAAGCGATTGACGGCCTAGGAGGGTGATTGGGGTGAGGTTTTAAGGCGTATTTAGCACCTTAATCAGCGACGGTAGTTGTTGTTTTTTATAGTTATTTTCTTTAATTCCTTGCAAATACCCTACAACAGGGGTAGGATATAGGTATCACTCGCAAGAGTAAGTGTTTTGCTTCTTTATTTCTGGGCCTCTCTATCCTTGTGAAGAAGTATTTTCAAGTGGCGGGTGCCTTAATTGCAAAGTTATTAATAGTTATTCTCCTTTAGCAATTGTGCAATTACCGAGTCCTTCGTAGCACTCTTTGCGTAGGGCTTTTTTATTTCCTTAAATGCCATGCATTGTCTTGTGTTTCTGTCTAATTACGTCAGTATAAGAAGTTAGTCAAATTTTCTGCTAAGCTGTCTCAATCCTACATCGTTAAAAAATCCTAAATAAGCCTCAATAAGTGAAATAATGTCAGCTTGTTACCCTGTGCCGCACGATTAAACAAAGGATGAGTTTAAAGCAAATACTGTTAGCGCTTATAGTTCCAATCACCTGGGGGTTGGGCTTTACCTTGGCCAAAATCGGATTAGAGCAGTTTTCACCATTGCTCATCATGTCTATGCGATTTGGAATCGCGGGCTTGATTCTCGTTTGGTTTACGCAGCCA
>Ga0105352_1000289_pt1 | contig 30884 bp, 21 predicted proteins | sample EN8Hudsemesocosm_FD_83507 | JGI IMG/M metagenome (GOLD analysis project Ga0105352, IMG submission 83507) | Methane-oxidizing microbial communities from mesocosms in the Hudson Canyon - EN8B Hudson Canyon | ecosystem: Environmental > Aquatic > Marine > Cold seeps | place: Hudson Canyon...
GATAAGCTAAGGAAGCATGATAGAATTCTAACCCGTAATTGAACGTTATCAAATAAACAAATGATTTTAAGAGATATTTTGTTGTAATGAATAAACTGCTTTTGACCTGTTTCTTATGCGTACTTTATCTGGTAACTCTTAATGCAAGCGCTAAAGCAAAGATCACATGGGCCAAATGGGAACTCACACCTGAATATATTGGCCATGGTGAGTACAAAGACCAAGGGTATTTAGATAAGTTTTTAGTTTTCGTTCAATCACAACTCACTGGGTATGAACACGAAAGTCAGTTTCAAACAGCCGGCAGGTTAGAGAGATCTTGGTCAAACGGCAACACTTGCACCGTACACTTATGGTTAGGTTACTGGCCCGAAAAAATAATATATTCAAAAACCTATGGATTTACAGCGCCTTTTGGTATCGTCACAAAATCGGCGTCACCACTCGCCAAGAAGCTAAATAACCAACAAAGTGTATCTCTGAAACACTTACTCAAAAATACCGATTACAAACTTGGTACTCTGCCATTAACGTCATCGAGTAGTATTAACGCCAGATATCCTCCGCTTCATTCCACGCTAGAGCCTTATTTAAAGGCAGGAAAAGTAATCGAGTTCAGAAATAACCGAAATGAATTAAGTGTTAAGTTACTAGACTATGGCAGAGCTGACTATATAGTTAGGCAACGCATTACTCACCAAAGCGAACTGAAGGTCGGCAAGCTAAACAATGAGTATAAATACTACTCACTAACTGAAGACAATAACTACAAATTGGTTGCGGCTGCATGTTCGAACACTGAACTTGGTAAAGCTGTTGTCCAGAAAATAAATATTTTAATGAATGAAGATTTTTATAAACACTACCTACAGTACCGGCTGGAATGGGATGTTGAAAATACCGTTTTTGAAAAAGTTTATAGTAATTATTTTTTGAAAAATCAAGCCAACCCAAATATTAGATAATAAGCGTTAAAAGGGAAGGGAACATTAGTTTCGAATATGGTGATATGCCTTAAAGTATTTTTTTAATCGAGTAAGCTTGGGAGGCAAACCTTACATTTGACATTCTCGCTCGAAGAGTGAAAAGTTGATGGTTCTATTTTAGAAAATGTCCATTTTTCGTAACAAAGCCGCCATCAAAAATCTTTAATTAGTGACACCTGAATCGACTATTAAGCAGTAATACCATTAAGCATATGATGTCAGCAATTGGCACACTGTCGTCAATTGAGTTTGAAATACAGTGGTTTGAGGAGCTAGGGATCCTCTAGGTCTCTAAGGCCTTACCAGCAAATACGATGAAACATAGCTCTATCTCTACGCCATTTTACTTCCAAAGAGTAATAACTAAGCGAGTAACTATGGAAAATATATGGTTCTGGATTAGAAATATCAACTTGTTAAATGAACGATTCTTGATTTGTGCACTCATAATACTCGTGTTTATTAGAATATAATATTTAGCGATGGCTTAAAGGTTATTAACTCAGGAAATATAAATGTATAAAATGAAATTTAGTTACAACCAAACACTCATATTAGTAACTCTATCTACTGTGCTGAGTGGCTGTAGTGGTGGTGGCTCAAGTGGAAACACAAGTGGAGACACAAGTGACATTACACCGCCTACTGTTAACAGTGTTACCCCCCAGAACGAGGCTACAAAGGTATCTCGTACAGCGGCTGTTACAGCGACTTTCGATGAAGACCTGTTTGCAGTCTCAGTCGATAATATTAGTTTCTCCTTGAGTGACGGAAGCGGTGCAGTGCCCGCCACTATAAGCCTAAATTCAGCTACAGAGGTTACACTTCAAGCTAACTCAAAACTAAGCAACTTGACGAGTTATACCGCAACGTTAACCACAAATCTAACCGACATGTCAGGTAATGCGCTGAATCAAAATTACGCTTGGAGCTTCACTACTGAAGACGGTGGTTGGAGTAATGCAGCATTGGTTGAAGTAGGAGCTGATGATGCGGCTTTACCACAGCTCGCGATGGATGATAGTGGTAATGCCCTAGCAGTATGGATGCAAGGTGATGATATTTTGGCTAATCGCTATAGCGGGACTGATGGCAGTTGGGGTACTGCAACAATAATAGAGACTGAAGATGGGAGGGCTCATTTACCAAATATCGCTATCGACAGCAACGGCAATGCCTGGGCAGTTTGGGTGCAGTCTCACGACTCCGAATTCAGTATCTGGGCTAACCGTTTTAGTGTAGATGTAGATAATGGTAGTTGGGGGCAGGCAGTGCTTATTGAGCAGATTGATAACGATGCGATTCACCCCGAAATTGCAGTTGATAACAGTGGTAATGCTTTGGCTGTTTGGGCTCAACAGAATGATGCCGGAGCAGCATATAATATTTGGGCCAACCGTTATAGTGTGAATAATAATAGCTGGGGTTCAGCTGAAATGATAGAGGGCAGCACTGGGGATGCAAAGTACTCTAAAGTTGCTGTAGATGACAGCGGTAATGCCGTGGCAGTCTGGCATGAAAGGGAGAGTTCGGAATATAGAATCTGGGCCAACCGCTACAATGTAAGTAATGATAGCTGGGGTGAGGCGGAGCGCATTGGGAGCGGTGGCGGTGACGGTAATCCACACCCTTCGGGGAGCACCATTAATCGTATTGAGTTTACCCCAGAGATTTCCGTTGATAGTAACGGTAATGCGCTGACTGTTTGGTCTCAAATAGATGCTACGCAGGACAATATCTGGGCAAATCGCTTTAGTGTGGCCAATGACAGTTGGGGGACAGCAACGATGATTGAAAACGATGCTGGCGATGCGAGACGCCCTGCGATTAGCGTGGATGGCAACGGCAATGCTTTAGTTGTTTGGTATCAATTTGACGGTTTACGAGACACGACCCGATTTAATCATTATAACGTGGCCGATTCCAGTTGGGGTACGGCGGCTCTAATTGAGACGGATGCTGGGCAAGCTTATTTTCATCAAATCACTCACGATAACAGTGGTAATGCACTTGCTGTCTGGCAGGAAGCTGATAGTGGGGTATTCAGTATCAGGGCTAGCCGCTACAATGCGAGCAACAGTAGCTGGGAAGCCTCTGCTCTGATAGAAGCTGATGCGGGAGGAGCGGAAACACCCCAAATAGCTATTGACGGTAGTGGCAATGCCTTGGCGGTCTGGGAACAAAATGACGGATCACAAAATAATATCAGGGCAAACAAGTTTGACTAGCTATTCAGAGCTAAAAAAGGGCAGGCACTCTTTACTAAGATTAAAGAGTGCCTGCCCTTAAATTTTTTTACTACCAATCCTTCATTATTTCTCTTTTATAGTGATGAATTACTCATACTCAGAAGCGTGGGTCTCTTCATAAGAGTGTTAGCAAAACCAGCGGAGTCAGACTCGCTTGAAAGCAACATAAGTAAATAATCAGAGAAAAAGTAATATTTCGCCCCATTCATCATGCCCGCTTTAAGCACCTAAACGGACGTTAAATATTAAGCAGTATAAGGCTGGTAGTTCGACTTTTAATGCCGTTCAAATTTAATGACCAGATGTCAGCTATTGGCAGCAAGAAGCTAGCTAGTGCCATTTTAAGTCACTGAGAGTTAGCCTTTTTGATCCTATTGGTTTATGACCCCAATAAATCTACAGTGGCCAATTTTAGTTGACCACTACAAATGCACTACGGTGCAACAAAGTCACGAAATGAACAATGTGTTTTACCACCACCATTGGCGTTTTACGAAAGGCATATCAGGATCTTTACGGTTACGAATATCAATGATGCGCCAGTTTTTACTTATAAGCTGAGATAGCTGATAAATCGTTTCGCGCGCCAACAAGGACCTTGTTGAGCCATTCCAGCTTTTTTGATTCGTAAACTTGATCGCGGCTGTTGCGTCTGGCGATTTTGCCTTCAGCTTTTCCGCCATCTTCAAGGCTTCCGCCATGGGGTCTTCAGCCACGCGCGTGAGCAAACCATATTCAAGTGCTTTGTCGGCGCTGACCGGGTCGCCAGTCATAATCAGCTCATGTGCAATATCCTGAGAGATCGTGCTTCGAATAGTTTGCAGAGCAGCCATATCTGGCACCATGCCCCATTTGGCTTCCATGATGGCCAGTTCGGTATCAGGACGCGCATAACGCATGTCTGCACCAAGCGCTAGCGTCATCGCCATGCCGTAGCTGATTCCATGCATCACGCAGATAACCGGCACAGGAAGACGATGCCAACCGATACAAAAACGCTGTGCCATATTGGTACCAAAGGGATTGAGCTTCCAACCAATTTTTGCAAACTGAATTGGCTTGCCCATGATGCTGTTGATGTCGATGCCGGCACTAAAATGCTCACCGCTTCCGGAGATGATTACGACGCGGATATCACGATCTTTTTTTATGACTTTTTGTACGTTAACAATGTCGCACATCAAGTCGAAATTAAACGCATTGAATTTCTCTGGTCGGTTGAGGATAACATGTGCAATGCCGTCTTCGACTTTGTAGATGATGTGTTTAAAATCCATGGTGGCTACCTGTAGTTGTCTATAGTTGTTAGCTTTAGGGGTTTTGTATTTGCTAATTGATATTTGCAATGAGAGCTTGAGCAAGAGTGCTAACGCCCTCAAACTCGCTTTGTTGCCGCGCTGCAGTTATCGAGCTACAACAATGCAGCAAGTTCTGCACCCTGTTTAATTGCGCGTTTCGCATCGAGTTCGCCGGCAAAATCGGCACCACCGGTCAGGTTGAAATTCGTTTTTTCCGAGTCTTCACTGTATAGCTCTTTGCGCGATTCCTGGTCCACACAAATCACCTCATTGTCGACGTCCAACACGTGTTGCCTAGTCTCTCAGGGAATTAAACTGTTTATAAGAAAACCTTACAATGTAAAGATAACACTTATTTTGACGGTGTCAAGATTGTTTTGTTATTGTCCCTAACATGAGCAAAGCTGCTAAACCCTATAATAATTAAAGGGCACAGAGCCTTTTTTCTGAGTTGAATGGTTAACTGTTTAAGTGACTGCATTGGAAGCTATAGCGGTCACTTCAATATCATCAATTATCTGTTTTATACTGTGTACAACTATAATCGCCTGAAGACGGCTATTGGCACCAAGAGGCTTACTAGCCAATTCCAGACACTGGAAGTTAATCTTAATCTGGCCTAATTATGAGGGTTTTGTATTGCATGATGTTGCTGGCTATGGAGTTAAAGCAATCCTTTTCCAAATAGCGCTAATAGCAACAACTGACTGTTTTTAGCTACAACCAAGCAAAAAAGATAATTGATATTTGTTTAACAAACGAATTAGCAGAATGCTGAAAATACAAGGCGTTCATAGACAGGGCAAAAGTTCTCCATTATTCTATGACCTCTCTAAACCATCGAATTATAAGCGCCAGCTGAATGCAGACTATTCGCAACATAGATAAAAGAGTTCTATCTGCTTGGGTAATCTTGCTCTTGTTGTTGATGCTGTGCGCACAAAGTGTGACGTTTCACGTTCATAGTTTCGAGCATGACCCTGTTCAATCTCATTATTCTATTGATGATATTGCTGATCACTCCCATAATGGGGATGCCCATTTATCCGTCGATTCGTCCCACGAAGAACATCACAGCGGGGAAACATCTGAGGTAGATGCTTGTCCTGATTGTTTGATAAACCAGCTTTCAGTAAATGTAAAAGTCCTAGCACTACTAACGTTAGTTTTTTTATTACTTCTGCCCCCGTTATGCAGAAATACCTTTCATCGTGTTTATGATGATACCAGCCTATTTTGGCGCTTTTATATATCCCCCCCACTTCGAGCTCCTCCGCTCTAGTTTAAATTTCACAGACAATTTAGGCGCTTACTCAAATGATATTTGGGTAAATATGCCTGCATATAAAATCATGATGAGCCCTGTCATATCTAAAATTGTGGCTGATTGTGTGAAATTTCAATCTATTTTGGAGGTAAAGGCATGAAAGTGTTTACCGTTATTATTCATACAAATATTCAACAACAACTATCTGACTTATTGCGTAAGTTGCAGCCCGTAAGCGGTTTTACATTTACGCAGGTAGAAGGTCATGGGCTTGAGGTAGAAACAGACCCTTTTGTTTCAGCTCATGATGATGCTTTAGGTTATGTACCTAGAATGCGAACAGATTTTCTGTTAAAGGATGAAGATGTAGAAGACGTTCTTGCAATACTTCGTTCAAAAGAAACAGGGTTAAAAGGTAAGAGCTTTTACTGGGTGTCTGGGGCAGATCAAGGTGGTCAACTGTGATGAGTACTAGTAACTACTTGACAAACAGTGGCAATTATCGACGGCTAAAGCAAAACCTATTCTTGCTAATCGTTGGCCTCTTTGTATTCGCCTTATTAACAAACCTTGCTTTTGCACATGGTATGTCCGAGGAAGAGAAACAGGCGATTATAGACGGAGGAAACTGGCAATACATGTGGCTTGGTGCCACACATATGCTGTCAGGATATGACCACTTAGCTTTTGTTTTCGGGATTATCTTTTTTCTAACTTCGTTCAGAGATATCGCTAAGTACGTAACTGCTTTTACTTTGGGGCATAGTGTTACGCTAATCTTCGCGACATTTAATGCGATCCAACTCAATTATTTTCTCATTGATGCGGTTATTGCACTGAGTGTCTGCTATATCGCTTTTGCGAATATTGATGGTTTCCATAAATATCTAAGCATTAACCCTCCCAATATGATGCTGATGATTATAGGTTTAGGTTTAATACATGGCTTTGGTTTGTCTACTCGCCTTCAGGATTTGCCATTAAGCGAAGATGCTCTTCTTTTAAATATCATTTCTTTCAATATAGGCATTGAATTAGGACAAATTAGCGCTCTTTTCGCAATGCTTGTTTTGATCACAGCGTGGCGAAAAACTCAAGGTTTTAAAGCATTTAGCCTGATAGCAAATTACACACTTATTTTCATGGGTATTTTTCTCTTCTTCATGCAAATGCACGGCTATGAGCATACCGTCAATGCCGAGGAACTTTCTGTTTCTGAGACACCTAAACCAACTGGTGAAGGCCTAGCCGACAGATCAGGCATGCTATTGAGTGAGAGCTCCACTAAGTGGAGTGATTCAATTGAAATCACTATCCCTGCTAGAGGCGAAAAAGAGTACAAACTACAACTAAGTAAGGGGGCTTCGTTTGCATATTCATGGAAAACAGAAAGTGAGGCTTTATTTTTTGACTTTCATGGTGAACCAAAAGGTGACACAACGGGTTATTTTAAGAGTTATCAAAAAGGTATAGAGAGCCGACTCACTGGTTCATTAGTAGCACCTTTCGAAGGCACTCACGGCTGGTATTGGAAGAATGGTACGCGATCGCCAGTCTCAATTTCTCTGAAAGTAAGTGGTGATTACCAAATTATTCAGAAGAGCCAGAAAAAAGAACAACAAGAACCAAAACCTGAAAAAACACATCGAAGTATTGATTCATTATAGGAAGAAATTATGCGTAAGTTTACTTTAAGTATTGTATTCGTTTCAGGTGTTGCCCTTTTGGCGGGTTGCTCACATGATCATAATCATCATGATAGTGGGCATAGTCATGACCACAGCGATACACAAGATACCGATACTCAGAAAGACAAGAAAACTCATCAAAATACAATTAAATAAACACTCTAGGAGGATATATGCACTACTTAGCTAAGATCGTATTTTCATTTTTTTTGTTATTAACAAGCCTTGCGTACGCAGGGGCAGGTCACAACCATGGACATGGCCACGGGCATGCACCTGTGTCTAAAGAGGTCGCAGAAGAAATCGCAATTAATAGCGTTAATAAACTTGTTCAAAGAGAGTCTATTGAAAAGTCATGGACTTCAGTACCCGTCAAAAGTGCTGAACAAAAAGAGTTTGAAGGACGAAAAGAATGGGTCATTGTTTTCAAAAATGAAAAAGTGAGTGACCCTAAAGAGCAGACATTGTACGTTTTTCTTACATTAGATGGTCAGTATATAGCGGCTAACTATACTGGGGACTAAATACGATAAACTCAATAATATTGGTCACTAAGAGCTTCGTGGCCAATATTAGATTTGCTTGTTTTATTTTAGGTTTGCAAAATATCTAGTACAAAACGCTTTGGTTGGAGTCTGCATTGAGTTACTACTTTTTGAAAATCATCGTGACTACTTTTCTAGTAGTGCTTATTTCTGAAACCGCTAAAAGGAGTTCTCTATTTGGGGCGATAGTGGCTTCCATACCATTGATATCGGTTCTAGCAATCATTTGGCTGTATGTGGATACAAAAAGTGTAGAAAAAGTAAGCGCACTTTCATCAAGTGTATTCTGGTTGGTACTGCCATCTCTTGTACTATTCATTTCGTTGCCAATGATGTTAAGCAGAGGCATGAATTTCTATTTAAGTCTCAGTATTGCTATCTTAGTGACTGTTGGCTGCTACTTTGCCATGATAGAGGCTTTGAGCTTTTTTGGGATCAAGCTGTAGTCCTGTAGCTTTAAAATAAGTTTTAATTATGAATTATAAGTTACGCTTTTCGGGTACTGGTTCTAGCAGTTGTTACTAAACAAAATTGGCGCAGAATCGTTAAAATATATGGCCTGTTTCATCATCAATGATCTTGATAAAAAATGAACGCTTTTGCTTATTTTCAATCATTCAGTCGAATATCAATCTGGCTGTTTTATCTTTGCCTAAACAAGGCTGCCGAGTGCCTTCTTTGCGGACACTGTTGCCTCCGACAAGTTTACGTCTGCTATAGGAAGCGAAGCAGGTAAGATTTAATATCGAAATATTGGTTCGCTAAGTTGATTTAAATCTTCGAAAATCTAGCCGTCCAATGTCCGCTACTGGCAACAAGAGGAAAACTAGTGCCAATTTGAGACGGATAGATCAATGTGTGCATCGATCGATTGAACTCACAATGTATTAGATGTTTGGCAGTTTTATTAAAAGTCTGGAGTTGCTTAATTACTATTGAAAATGGGTAACATTTGAATAAAACTAATTTCCAATCCCGCCAAATAAAGATTGTATTGCTAAATTAGCAGCTGCTTTTGCATCGCATTGTTCATTTTTGACAGACCACCAACCGGCGTAAATTAAGCAGTCTATTAAGGTAACAATCCAATAGGTTGCCATTTCTAGTTTGATGTCGCCTGCTTGTTTTCCTTGTTCGACTAAGTCGTTTATTTCTTCAAGTTGCCGGTCATAGATTTCTTTCACTGCTGGGTCTTCATCTGCAATGTTCCAAAGTGATAATAAGAAATGAAATCGATCAGCTAAAGGCATAGATACGTGTAACATGGCTTCAATGGCTGATCGCCCCTCAAGGCCCTTTTCGTAAATAGGCTTCATGGCGCCATCAATCAGAGAAAGTGACTCTTTTGCCAGTTCTTGGATTAATTGCTCACGGGTTGCAAAGTGACGATAGAGTGTTGCTCTGCCTACACCTGCAAACGAAGCAACTTCCGTTAAGCTGGCGTTCGGGTTCTTTAAAAAAGCTTGGATTCCCGCATTCATTAACGCCAGTCGAGAGCGATTGGCTCTAGGGTCTTTGGTGTTTATTTTGGCCTTCAAATTTTCTTCTCCCGGGTATTTGGGTAAATGTTTCCAATAAAATATATGAGACACACTTGTATTATAGATTCCTGTTATCTATGATACAGATATGTTTCAAAGAATGCACAGTCATTTAACTGTCTTTCGCTTGATTAACTATCTATTAACTGACTATTTGTGGTGGTAATGTATGTTGAATACTTTAAGAATAATGGCAATCACATTTGTATGTGCAGGCATTGGAGTTGTTTTGGCTGTTCGGCCATTAACAGTGAATACCGAGGCGACGGATTTACAATCCTTTCTTATAGTGACGGCATCGCCAGTTTCAGAACATGAAAGGAAAGGTGTCTCCTTAATAGGCATCCGCCAAACCGTTTCTCTGAGAAAAACAGATCAAAATTTGAAAGAAATTCAATCGCTTTGGCAGCAATTTACCCAGTTTAAAAAATTAGAAGATGCAGTCGTCTGGGGTAAACCTATTGATCTCTACGCGTATTACACTGACTTTAATGAGGACTTTTCTGAAGCAACGCTGAGTATCGGTTACGACGTTAAGCAGCTTAATTCTAGCGAGACCGTTGCTGCTTTATTAAAAGATTCTCAAGGTTTAAATACTTTCGAAATTGAATCGGGCAAGTATCAGCAATATGCCGTGACTGGCAGGTCAAGCGCTGCTGTTTCCAAGGCGTGGCTAGGGCTGCCTTTAACTGAAAAAACCAAAGCGGTGTTAGAGCATTACCAGTTAGATGTACAAGGGCTGGTTTCTAAAGTACAGCTTGAAGTAAAAAACGTGGGAGGTGAAAAATAAGCGATGAAAGCACTCATTCATAAACTGGCTGATTCGAAATGGCGAGCTATCTTAACGCTTGGTTTTATTTATCTCTCTATTTTTACTTATTGGTGGCTTTGGGGATTGCTCCTAATTATTTGGGGTGTTGTAGATTTACGAACAGGCGAGACCTGGTTATCTGAACCGGTTGTAAGGTCTGAAAATCCAATTTTGTTTCATCTGATTGTGATGACTTGGTTGGTGTTTGGTTTTTACATTATTACTATTCCTATGTTAAATTTACTAGGGTGATGCTATGAACGATTTATTATCTCTTTATAAAGAAATGGCTTCGGCTTCTCTTGATGAGGCTAAGTCACTGCCTTTTGAGGTGTACACCAATGAAGAAGTTTTCAACTTGGAAGCAGAAAAGGTGTTTCACAAGGAATGGGTGTTTGTGTGTGCGGAACAAGCCATAGCCAAACCTAGCGATTATTTCGCGTTTAATTTAGCAGGTGAGTCGGTTGCGATTCTTAGAGGTCAGGATGGAAATCTAAGAGCCATGTCAAATAACTGCCGTCATCGTGGGACACCGTTATTAGATGAAGGGTTTGGCGAAACCGGGAAGCGCATAATATGTCCTTATCACGCTTGGAACTACGATGATAAGGGCGCATTAAAGGGCGCTCCGTTTACTGGAAAAGTAACCATCGAAAAAGAAAAGCATTGTTTGCCGACGTTTCAGTTAGAGGTTTGGTCTGGGTTGTTATTTATCAACTTGGACAAGAATGCTCTACCTCTAGCAGAGAAGCTAAAAGGCATTGAAGAATACACCTCCATTTATAAACCAGAACGTTTCGATATGTATACCCAAGGGCCGCTTGAGCATTGGGACGCTAACTGGAAACTAGCAGTGGAAAATGCACTAGAAGGCTATCATGTGTTTAAAGTACACAAAGATACCTTGGAGACAGTGGGGCCCACTAAATTAGCGTATTACGTCGCAGGTTCTGCGGATTGGACGATTACTGGAGGTGCCTCAGAGAATTCTGCCGGGACGTTAGCCAAATGGTTTCGTGGCAATTATCCGGAAGCTTACAACCATTATCAAGTAGTCATTATTCCACCTTCGTTTGTCGCCATTTTGAATTATGACTCGTTTTCATGGGTTCATGTGTTACCGGATGGAAAGGGCGAAAGTGAAGTTCGCTCGGGCGCGATGACGCCTAAATCGATGTTCAAAGAAGGCAAACAAAGCAAGGTGTTTACCGAAGCGTTTTTCGCGGAAGATAAGTGGATTTGTGAACGAGTCCAAAAAGGGATGAATTCCAAAATTGGCCACGGAGGTAAACTGGTAGAAATGGAGAAAAGCGTGGTGGATTTCCATCAATATTTAGCCTCAAGATTGTTCGGTACGCCAATCGATGCGTTCAGTGAAGGTGTAAACGCCAAGCTCTTTAAAGAATAATCGCAACTCCATCCTTTCCTAACCCCTCAAGCGAAATATTAGGGCTCTTAATGAGAGCCTCAGGGTTTCATTTGTCCTAATAATTATCGATTGGTAGATAAGAGGTCGTTAATTTGAATATTCAACGGTTTTTAATGAACGTCAGTATCGTGAACATATCTTTGATTGGGTTTATTTATTACGCGCCGATGGCTCTGGCTGACTATAAAGACTTTCGGGCAAGTGCCATAAGTGGGGAGGTTCAATCGAGTTCTCAATACAATCAGCCTTATGATGGGATCGAAAACCGGGTAATAAATTTGGACTTGGTCAAAGTCTGGGAAGATCAACTTTCTGAAAGGTGCTTAGGGTTAGCGCGAGGTTGTACTCTGAGCATTGTAAGCAACTTATCATATCGGCGTCATAGTTTTCAATATAGGGATTATAACGATGGCGACTTAAAGCTTTACAGTTTTTCAATTCCGATTGCGGTCACTTTCGATTCTGTGCTGTTTGGTCATGTTGAGTTTCAACACTTGTTGGTGGCTGACCTGCAATTCTTTAGGGTTTAAAACACGTAGATAAAGAAGACGTGTGGGTTGCCTATCGGTATGTGGGTGAATATCAAATGAGTGACCCATTGAGTCTAATCGTAGGGTTTGATATTGCAAAAGAGGTTAGCAAGCATGAGGTGTACCCTAGAGTTGGTTTTACCTATTCACCGACAGAAAGTTTGTATTTTCAAGTATTGAACAGGGGTGTTGAGGTTTCATATTTATGGGGATCAAAGCGATTGTTCTTTGGGTATCAGAAAAAAAGTGATTGGTGGAACATAGACCAAAAGCTTTATGAGACGGACCCAAACACAGGTGATTTGATTGGCAATGGCCGGAAAGGTTCAACGAATGTGGGGGAAGAAGCTAAACGATTTATGGTGGGGCTCGATATGCCCATTAATGAAGATGTAGGTTTACATTTTATTGTTGATCGGGAAATCGAGCGAAAACACTATTTTGGTGTGGGTTACCCGTATGTGAATGATCAGGAGAAAATTTATGATACCACCTTCTTCCGTTTTGGTATTCACGTGCTTAGCTTTTAGGGTAGTTACTTATTTGGTAAGCCCGGTTTAGCGGGGACTCACGTAGGTTTGACCCTTCCGATCAAAATAGCATGTATTAGTCTCTCAATGTAGTGATTATTTATAAAAGCAGAGAGTATCAAATTGATAAGTGAAGTAACGAGAGACTGAAAATTTGTAGCTTTTTTTGCTTTTGCTTATTCCCCTATCTACAATAAATTTTAAAATGGCCTTAATATCTTAAGTAACTCAGATAGTTGAGTGTCTACTTGGCGGACGTTTTTGTTGCTTGATCATGCTTAATTTATGTCAGGTATTCACCTCTAAGCTGCCGCCCAAAAAACGCAGTTCGATGCCGTCTACATCTATTGAATGAAGATATAGCTTTAATCACCTGATGTCTCCTAATGGCACCAAGAGGCATGTAGCCAAAACTTGCCACAAAAGGTTATCGCTAAATTGGTTTAATCATCTATATTTTGATTACGTCTAAAGCCCAGACCAGTTCTGACTATCCCATTAGTTGATTTAAAATAGCCTGATTTGAATTTTCAAAAGGTTTCCAACCAATCTCTTACAGCAAATCCTGTCCCGAAATTCCAGGCTTTGAGTTTGGACTTTTCTATTAGCTTGTAATCATCTAGCTCTTCGTTGAGTATTACTTGCCCTGTACATTTGGCGTGATAGGCGATGATGACTTGGTTCATTTGTTCAAAAGGGTAGACACCGATCAGCTTAATTTCTTGAGTATCGAGGTTAAGTTCTTCTTTGATTTCTCTTTTGACAGCTTGATCGGGCGCTTCTTTTTCATCTAGGAACCCACTCACTAAACCAAACATTTTTTCAGGCCAGCTTACGTTGTGTGCTAATAGCACTTTGTCATTAAATTCAATTATTGCTGCCACTATGGGTACAGGGTTATTCCAGTGTACGAAATCACATGTAGTATTCGAACAGGCAAGGTACGTTTTGCCTTCTCTTTTTGTGGTGGCCAATTCATTGGCGCAAAGTGGGCAATACTTCATCTCAATCTCCTACTAATTCTTTTCTAGTAAATCTCAATATTAGGGCGCTTTGGTTGTGGTATCTGTGGATTTAATCCATCGATTGGCAAAATCATTGAGTGGGTAAAAAAGTTCTATTAATTCATAACCATCTTGACTTAGGTTGTAGCCTGATTCTGGTGACTTATAAATTAGGTGCGCTGCGCATAGGTCTTTTATACGTGTATTGATAATAGTGGGTGATAAATCGCCACAACGGCTTTGTAATTCTCTAAACGTACAAGGGCTTGCCTTTAATTCCCATAAAATTCTAAGAACCCATTTTTTTCCTAATATATCAATTAGTTGCATGATAGGTCTTTGGCTTGTAGTACTCGTCATAGCGATTTCCGAAGTTAAAATTAAAAATCAAAGGTTGCGCTACAGATAGTGTAGCGGTATTATGGGTTTGCTGCTACATAATATGTAGCTAAGTTTAACTGAAATGTTTAACAAATAAAAGTTAGTTCTTGTTGGAGGAATTATGAACACACGAATAGCCCCCTTAAAATCACCGTTTACAGCTGAGGTTGAAGCTGACTTCAATACCATCATGCCGCCAGGAATACCGCCTTTGTCGATTTTTAAAACGGTTGCGCATAATCCGCGAGTGCTTCATCGGATGGTGATGGGGGGATTGTTAGATAAGGGCAGTATTTCTTTAGCAGATCGAGAATTGGTGATTTTGAGAACGTGTAGCTTATGTAAGGCTGAATATGAATGGGGTGTTCATGTGGCGGGCTTTGCTGCAAAAGCAGGTTTTAGTGCACAACAAATTAGTGATACAGCACGTGAATTTTCGAATTTGTCCTTATGGCGCTCCGAACAGCAGTTACTGATTCAATTGGCGGATCAGCTTCATGAGACCAATCAAGTCGATGACGCCTTATGGGCTCTCCTGTCAGCAGAATACCAACCCGAGCAACTGGTTGAACTGATCATGCTAGCCGGTTTATATCATGCGGTCAGTTTTATGGTGAATGCCTGCCGAATAGAGCGGGAAGCGTTTGCGCCTGTTTTTCCTGATTTTGAAAGTCAATAGTGATAGGAGAGTTTGTTATGAAGAGTATAGATTTTGAATCAATACCGGGACTTCCTCTTTTATACCTAAAAGCGGGAATTAAACGTAATACTAAGCAGTTGAATTCATTACCTGAGTTATCTTTGAAGGTTTCGGGGTTTAAAATAAATCGTAACCAACTATCAAACTATTTGAGTACATTTGAATATGAAAGTACGAATATATTGCCTGCACCTTTTCTATATTTAGCGACTCAAGCTATTCAGCTTTATATGCTGAATTTACCCGGGTTTCCACTAAGTCCAGCAGGTTTGGTGCATCTAGGCGTAAGGTTCGAACAAACGAAGGAATTACTGTCTGAATGGCAAGGTGATGTGGTTATGTCGATTATTAATCAACGCCGTTCAAGGAAAGGTTTAGTACTCGATATTGAGTCACGATTTGAAAATAATACCGGCACTTTGTGTTTAACAATCACCAGTACCTATTTAGCGCGAGCTGTAAAAGTACGTAATGATGACTCGATTCCTAAATTAGTCCATTTTGATGAAGCGCTATTAAACGATGGACGTGCATTCGAATCTAGTTTTTCGGTGGGCAGGCATGCTGGTAAGCGTTATGCCCGACTATCGGGAGATTATAATCCCATTCACCTATATGGTTGGAGCGCTAAACTGTTCGGTTTTAAACTGCCCATTATTCATGGTTTATATATGGTTTCAAAAGCTTATTCTGAACTTTATAAGCAACAGAAAACACTACCTTTAGAAGGTACTTTTCAGTTTAAATCCCCGCTTTATCTACCTGGAAAAGCTGATCTAAGACTAAAGGAAAATAATGACCATTGGGCGATACTCGTGAATTCATCCGACAGTGACCATCTTCATGGGCGTGTGATTTTTAATTGAACTTTTTACTTTACCCGTGTAATGAAATTCGTAAAGGCTAGAAATAATGGATTCTAGCCTTACATTTAAAATGCTTTTAATGTCCGTTAAATGCAAATAGTCGTCATCACAATACCCACCAAAACTGACTGGTAAGTTGACACTTAAGGACGCTCGGCTGAAGAAGACTTTCGATGACCGATTTCTCAAACTATTGGAACCTGAAAACTGGAAAGAATGTTTAAAAAATGAAAGTTTGAGCCCTTTCCATTTGAGTAAGAACAACTGTCTTCTCTAACAAGAATAAGTTGACCGTATTTATTTGTTTCCCATTTCGTTAATTAAGCCTGATCAAAATTGATTTCTGAGTTTATTTAAGAAACTCACGCTTAGTGGAAAAGGTGCGGAAATTTTATGATTGGGATCATTAACCCTGGCGTCGATAGCTTATCAAGCGCCGACTAAAGGCAAGCTGGCTTGCTATAGCGCAGTGTCTTATTATTTAGATAATATAGCTTTTTTGGAAACCAAAAATGTACGCAAAGCAACAAATTTCGTTGATAACGTCGCTCAGGTATTTTTGCTTGGCGCTGAATAGCTAGTATCAAAATACAGATGAAGGTAAACCTGTCTGCTATCAATTACTGCCTGCAGCAATGAACGTATGATATGACCACTGAGTTACTACCCACTATCGTGGGTAGTAACTACAGGTCTAAAAGCGCGAGGTGAAAGTGAAGCGCTTCATACTGACCAATACAAGTATCCACAACATCCAAAAAATGGAACCGCCACCGCCGCCGCCACTTGTAGTGGGTGGCGCAGGAACCGGTGTAGCGACACCGCCGGGGTCCACCACAGTGCCATTGGTCTGGCCATCAGCATCATTGGCGCCGCCGTCTTGAATTAGCATCATCAAACAATAATGGCCTTCAGTTAGTCCAGCCTGATAAGCGGCGTCACCGGGTGATGGACACACACCGGCTTCTCCAGCGGTTGAATAGAGTTGGTTATTGGCGTCAATCGCAAAATCTTGCCAGCCGTAAGTCGGATTGAGCTTACGATAAGAGGCATCCGTTGGAATAGCCTGATGAAGCGGAATGACTATGCGCACGCTACTACCTATTGGCGAGACATGATGAATTTCAAAATCAAATAAACCGCCGACCTCGGTAAAGTCTGCATCGTTGCCGTATTGCATAAACAGAGCACTATTGGACAAGGTTGTAGCGCTGACCAGTGCGCCGCCATCGGCATCAATCAATGCAACCGTACCCAATGACAATGACGAGCCGTGTTCAACTTGCATTAAGTAGCTATTATCATTTTCGCTGGCGATTCCTACCTGCTGCTGCAACCAGCTTGAGCCTTCGAACTGGTCAAGGTAATCGGCAATGCCGTCTGAATCCGAATCCTGATGGCCCTCAGTCAGATCACTGATGCCGTCGTTATCTGAATCTAAATTAGCGGACAGAGTAGGGTAGCTTTGGATAACTCTCAGATTGAGCGTCGCACTGACTGTTTCACTCGGCAAGCCATCGTCCGTAACGCTCACTTGGGCAGCGTAAACACCGATACTCACATTTGCAGGATCAAAAGTTAGTGTCATCGGATTGTTATCACTGTCAGCCAGTAAATTATTCGTCGCGCTCCAGTCAAATGCGTGTGAGTCGGCTGGGTTTAAATCATCGACTACTACGCTAATCGTCACTGGACCATCGGCGGCACTAACGGTCGTTAGCGGCAGGCCGTTTTGCTCTGCTCGCAATGTTAAGCTTGGCGCAATATTAGCTTGGGTAATGGTCACTCGATGTTGCGCGTTCACGCCCATCACCGCATTGACCGGGTCGGTTAAAGTTACGACAAGTTGCTCATCGCCTTCAGCGATCTGATCGTCGACTATCAGCAGCACAATCATCGCTTCCACACCTTCTTCAATAATAACCGTTCCTTCGATCTTGGTGGATTGTTCGGTGACATTGGAGTCGTTAGAAAGCGCATAATCTGCCAAGTCGACCGTACCGCCAATACTAAACGGAACAAGTACAGGATAGACCGGTGCATTGCCAGATAAGGTCACACTCACCGTAACTAGGTTGTCTTCGCTGCTGGTTTGAGTTTTGCTCAACATAACCTGCGGATTAACATGAATCGTCTGAGTTGAAATAGTCCGGTTACCCGCTGAATCCTCGGCTAACCAGTTAATCAGATGATGTCCAGGTGGCAAGTGAGTACTATCAAGATTAACCACTGCTACGCTACCATCGACATTATCGGTTGCGCTGATATTAGTCATCGAAACAGCGGTTAACGGACCGCGCGAATCAAGCGTGATTTCTGTGGTCAAGCTGATCACCGGTGATTCGGTATCGGTGGCGCTGAGATATTCATTCAAATTCGTCAGGCCATCACTATCCGCGTCTAGGTCGGCATCGGCGGCATCGTTCGGGTTTAGGTCGTGATCAACTTCCCAACCATCGGGCATACCGTCATTGTCGCTATCGGCATTATTTGGATCAGACTGAGCTGCGTACTCTTCACGGTTAGTCAAACCATCGTTATCCAGATCTTCAATCGCATCGTTGGCATTTTGCGGATCCAGTCCGAATTGAATTTCCCACACATCGGGCAGTCCATCGGCGTCGCTATCGGCGCTGTCACTAATTGCGGAAGTCACGAAACTGACAATTTCGCTGCTGACTGTTTCTCCCCGCAGGTTGAAGGCCGTCACCTGCGCATAATAAATAGTCGCCGGATCAAGTTTCGCCAGATTGACTTGATGATGGATGTCAGCGTCGACATTGGCTTCTTTATCCAACAATTCATCAACGCTTCGACCATAGCTCACTTGGCCGAATGCGCTAAGCGAATTAGTCCACCGAATCTCGGCAGAGTCTGTTGAAATAAAGTTGATGATTGGCTGCGCGGCAAAATTTGGCGCCAGTAAATTACTGACACTGGCCGAGTTAAAGATGATCGCCGGATATTGCATCTGGTTAGCGTCTATATCTGCCAACAAATAGCGTACTTCGTAATCGCTGTTGGGGATTAATCCGTGGAGCAAGAACAGATGCGATTGCTTTTCTTCTAATGCGCCAATTGCCAACCAACTTGTGGTTCCAACAAGTCGATATTCAATTAATGCCACTGATAATTCATCAGTCAAAAGTTTCAACATCGCTGTTTCGCCAAATCCTTCAACCACAGGTGTCGCTATGGTGACCGGCGGGGCGGTGTCAGCTTCGGCTGCGTTAAACTGAGAGTTGCTCTGGTCGTTAGTACTTGTCACTACGCCGCCGTCGATAACCTGACTGGCGGTATAACCATGGTGATCGGTGGAAAAGGCGGTACACACATAAGTCGTATCGGGTTGTAAACCGGTCAATGTCAGGGTGTGCTTTTTGGTTCGTTTCGCGTTGCTCACTTCTAGCGTACCTGCCGCACTGGTGCATACCAGACGGGCATCCGCATTGACATCTGTTACCCAGTAAACCGTTAATTGACTGTCGGTCAACTTTTTGATTTCGACCTCAGACATAAAGTGTGGGTTGCCCTGATGGCCTCTCACTTTAGTGCGGAATGACATGATTTCGCTCATCGCCAGATTGCCTTCAGCATCGGAAGTCTGCACCTGGAAGTAGTAAATCGTATCGGGTTGTAAGCCGGTTACCGGTAAATTATGGAAAGTTTTTAATCCGTTTTTAGTTTCGATTTGATCCAGTGCATTGGCTGAAGTACCAATCACCAGATGCGTAGTCGCCGGTTCACTGGTATCCCATCGGATCACCACACTTTGATGGGTGATATTCTGGATCAAGGGGCTACCGATAATGATTGGTGCGGTGGTGTCAGGCGTCGCCAACGTGGTGAAGCTGATCGGCAGACTTGTGGTGGGACCGTTGCCGTGCCTGTCAGTTGACGAAACCGTCAAGGTATAGGTGGTCTCGGGAGTAAGATCGGCTAACGGCATTGAATGTTGTTTCACATAATTATCGTCACTGACCACATGATATTGACTACCGTTATTGTAGGATACGCCGCTAGTGGAGGCTTCATCGGTGGTCCAGATCACAGTTGCGTGGGTATTGGAAATGTCGATCACCATGGGTATTAGTTGAATCACTGGCGCTGTTACATCGGGCGCGGGTAAAGTGGTGACAATAAGCGGTTGACTCACGGTCGGTCCGTTACCTTGCGCGTCGGTCACTTCGGCGACAACGGTATAAGCGGTGTTCGGGGTTAAACCATCAATCACCAGTTGGTGGCACAAGGCTAATGTTGGCAGCGTAAATAAAGTGCTATCTACCGTTATAAATCCAGTCACCGGCTCATCGGCGCACAATGATAGAGTGAATTGCTCATGGGTGATATTGGACGCGAGCGGACCTTCGAGTATTAATGGCGCTCTATAATCTGGGGTAGCCAGAGTAGTGAAACTGGCACTGGAAGTTTCTGTGGCTCTGTCATCTTTATCCACTGAATGCACGTCTGCTCGGTAAAGGGTTTCCGGATCAAGAACGGTCAAGACGACGCTGTGATCGGTGGTTAGTGGTGAGGTCTGATAACGTCGACCGTTTGATAAATCAACCACACTGGTGCCGGGTTTATCGGTTAACCATTCAACCACGGCGGAATGATCGGTGATATGTTTCACAAAAGGCCCAGCAATTATTTTCGGCACGGAAAAATCGCTGTGAATTAGCCAGATATCTTCGCTGGTTTCCTGCGAAATATTGTGGCTCACATTGGTGATCGCAAAACCTGAAAGTGCAGGTGGATTAACTGAAATATCGGTGACTTGATTGGTAAATAGACCAAACGCAAACTCACCATTGTTTGTGGTAATTGCATTGCTGTTGGCGCCATCGCCACTGTTTTCCATATAATAGCTAATCGAGTTTTCCGAATAGGCGTGATCAATTCTCAATTTGACGCCGGGAACGATTACACCGTTGGCATCCATCGCTTTACCGGATAAAACTGAAATCGGCAGGGTCACATCAATTGAAGTATTGGCGAAGACGCTAATATTTTTAGGTTGGTAATATACCGCAGCAAAATCTGGCACCGGATAAGTTGCTAAAACCGCCGTACCGTCAACTTGATTCACGGGTTGTAGATAGGGCCTCAATTGGTAGTTGCCCGCAGCCACTTTGAATTCGAAATAACCATTGGCGTCGGTCAGCACTGGCGCATCGGCAAGTTGACGATTACTCTGGTTGTGCACCGTGACCATCGTATTGTCTATCGGATTGCTTTGTTCATCTTTTAGATAACCAGATAGGGTGAATGGTTGAGTCAAGACAAAGGTGTCGGTGGTATCTTGAGTGATTAAATAATCGCTGATTAGTGTGGCGCTAACCACTTTGTTACTAAGTGGCGGAACAAAATTAATATCGGTCGCCTGATCGGTAAATAGCGCCAATGAAAACTCGCCATTAGCATCGGTTTTTGCATGACTCACTAGCGATTTTCCCTGACTCTCCAGATAATAACCCGTATCACCGTTTCCATTCGATTTATGCGCGATATGGCTGATAGTCACTCGAGTATCTGCAATTGGTGAGCCGTTTGCATCGGTGGTTGTACCGCTTAAAACAGCCATAGGTAAGACTACATCCTGTAGCGTTGCCCCAGCGACTAGTACATCTTTTTCAGCGTATAAAACCGTCGCGAAATCAGGCAGTGGATAAGCCGATCTCTGGCCTTCGCCGCGTCCAAATGGATTTAGGTGGGGTTTAATCTTATAGCTGCCGGTTTCAACCTGGAATTGGTATAAACCGTTGGCGTCGGTGTAAACCGCCTGACCCACTTGATCTCCGCTGTCCTGCTGGTGCAAGCTCACTTTAGTGTTATCAATCGGGCGTCCCTGAGTATCTTGTAACACACCAGACAGGGAAACACCTTCTACCAACGTAAAGGTTTCACTAGCGTCAGCTGCCAAGCTGTAATCACTGATGGTGGTGACGGCCAAATCAATTCGGTTTGCCGGCGGTGTTAATAGAATATCCACCGTTTGATCGGTAAATAGGGCAAATTCAAAGTTGCCATTGGCATCGGAAAGCGCGTTACTTGTTGCGTTGGTGGCATAGTTTTCAAGATAGTAATCCTGGGTTGTGGTTGAGAACTTATGACGGATCGATAGTCCGACTCCTGCAACGGGATTATCTAGGCTGTCCAGCGTTTGACCAGACAGTAATGCAAACGGCAGGGTGACATCCAGAGAGATGTCTGCGCTCAATTGAATGTTTTGCGGGCCGTGGAAAATGGCGGCATAATCAGGCACCGGGTAAGCCGGAATGATTGGCGTTGTTGCCGGGTTAAAAACATCCACCAGTGGTCGTAACTTATAGGTTCCCGGCGCGACTGAAAACCTAAAGTAGCCGAGCGCATCAGTACGAACACTATTACCCACCTGATTGCCTGTGTTTTGCTGGTGTAGACTGACCTGAATATTGTCGATTACGCGGCCCTGACTATCTTTAAGATTACCAGACAGCGTTAACGCATCACCAATCAACGTAATTAAATGGACTACGTCACGATCGGCAACACTAATCGGTTGTAGCGTTGGGTTGCTTAACCCACTATCGGTTGGTGGGGTAACGCCGATAAAATAGTCACCGGCGAGCATGTTTTCAAACAAATAGGCACCATCAGCAGGTGTGGTGACCGAATCTAGAAATTGTTGCTGGCTGTTGTAAATGGCCACTTCTGCGCCTGTAACCGGGACACCTTCGCCGTTAATAATTCCGCTTAGGCTGATCCCTACTGGCTCTACCGGTGGCGGCGTTATAATTTCGGGAAGATCACACGCATCGCCGATGCCGTTATTGTCACGATCGGCTTGATTAGTATTGGGGATCAGCGGGCAATTATCGACATCGTCCAGTACGCCGTCATTGTCAAAATCATTCTCGACCACGATTGGCGTATCGCAGACATCACCAATACCGTCGTTGTCGCTGTCGAGTTGGTCGGCATTAGGGATCAGTGGGCAATTATCAACATCGTCCAGAACGCCGTCATCGTCATAGTCATTATCGGAGACAACCGGAGCGTCACAAGCGTCACCAAGACCATCATTATCGCTGTCCAGTTGATCGGCGTTGGGGATCAACGGGCAATTATCAACATCGTCCAGCACACCGTCATTATCATAATCATTATCCGGAACTAATGGAATGTCACACGCATCGCCTATGCCATCATTGTCACTATCCAGTTGGTCGGGATTAGCATTAACTGGACAATTGTCGACGTCATTTAAAATGCCGTCTTTATCAAAGTCGTTGTCGATCACATCGGGAGGATCACAGGCATCGCCTGCGCCGTCATTATCGCTATCGAGTTGATCCGGATTAGGCGTTAGTGGGCAATTGTCCACCTCATTTAAAATACCGTCATTGTCAAAATCATTGTCAAAATGAAGCGTGGTGAAGTTGACGATTTCACTGGTAGTTTTTTCGCCCAGAATATTAAATGCGTCAACTTGCAGATAATAAATCGTATTGGCATCCAGGTTCAGCAGATTAAGGCTATGGGCAATTTCGTTTTGATTGTCCGCGCGGCTATCCACCATATTGGTTGCTACTTTACCGTAGCGAACATTGCCGGTAGATGGTTGTAAAGTTCTCCAGCTGACGGTCGCACTGTGTTCACCAATATTGCTGATAACCGGTTGCAAAGTAAATATCGCATCAGGGATCGCCCCTGGCGAAACCGTATTAAAATTACCGGCTGGACATTGTGAGCTATTACCGGCGACATCGGTCAGAGTGATCTGTTGTTCGTACTCCGTTTCAGGCTGCAATCCGGTTAACAACAGTGAGTCCTGAGTGGCTAAATTGAGTGTGCCGTTTTGCAACCAGTCGGCGCTATTAAGCTGACGATAATTGACTACCGCTGTGGTCAGTTCATTCGATGCCCAGCTAATCTGCGCGGAATTGACAAAACCGGTCACGGAAGGCTCTGGGCTACACACTGGCGCTTCGGTATCGGGAATAGCTGACGTCGTGCCTCTTAGTGCCGCGCTAACTTGGTTGCCGGTGATATCTGACGAATAAACGCTACAGGAATAAATTGTGCTGGCGTCTAAACCGGTCAATGTTAGCAGGTGTGATTTAACCCGCTGTGGATTACTGATTTCGAAAGTGATTTTTTCAACTGGTGGCGGTGGTGGTGGCGTTGGTAGCTCAGTATCGTTATCGAATTCGATATTGAGCAATAAATTCGGTGAACCATTTAAGCGACTGATTTTATTTGCAGTCGCATATCCTTTAAGGCTGGCTGTGACCTCGGCGGGGGTTGAGTCGGGATGTGCCTGTAAATACAGTGCGATCGCGCCCGCCACATGAGGTGATGCCATCGATGTACCGCTAATGGTATTGGTTCCGCCGTTACTCCAGGTGGACGTAATACCTGAACCTGGGGCAAATAAATCAATGCATGAGCCCCAGTTGGAAAAGCTGGAACGGCTATCGGCTGAAGTTGACGAGGCTACTGTAATGGCTGCAGGGACTTTGTTGGGCGATCCAGAACAGGCGTTAATATTTGAATTACCGGCGGCAACCGCAAACGTAATTCCAGCGTCAATCGCTCTATCAACAGCGGCGTCAAGCGCGGCAGAGTTGCCGCCACCCAGACTCATATTAGCGACCGCAGGGAATTTGGCATTCGCAGTTACCCAATCGATACCTGCAATTACACCAGAACTTGTACCTGAGCCGTTACAATCTAGAACTCTTATTGCGGTGAGTTTTACGTTTTTTGCTACACCCCAGGTAGTGCCGCCAACAGTGCCAGCCACATGCGTGCCGTGTCCATTACAATCGGAGGCGTCAGCATCGTTATCGATGTAATCCCAACCACTGACCGCTCGTCCGCCAAAATCGCTATGGGAAGTGAGTATGCCGGTATCGATGATATAAGCATTAACACCGCTGCCGTCCAAGTTGTAGTTGAAATCATTGTTGAGCGGTAAGTTTGCTTGGTCGATGCGATCCAGACCCCAGGTCGCGCCATTTTGAGTCGCAGTAGTGTGCATAATCTGGTCTTGTTCAATCATCAAAATACGCGGATCTTGGCGTAGGGTGTGTAACTGTGCTGCATTCATTTTAAGCACAAAGCCTGCAACTGCATTTGAATATTGGCGTAATACTTTGCCATTGACGTTGCTCGAAATTTCAACCGCTAAGGTATTAACAGAAACCTTGCGTTGAGCGGGGGATTGGTTTGCTGATAGTCCGTAAAACTGTACCGTCTTTCCGCCTATTACAGAAATTTTTGCAACGCTGGTTTGTTGTTTCATTAGAACGATATATTGATCGTCGATCGATTGAGTGGGCGCAACTGAATGAAATGGTGCCAATTTGACAGGAATATTGCGTTGAGCGGGAGGCTGGTTTGCTGATAGTTCGTAATACTGTACGTTAAGCGTAGACGATGAATTGGTCTTGCCGGCTGTTACAGAATTATTCGCAACGCTGGTTTGCTCAGCTTCACACACCAAGCGACTATCGGCATCAAGATTGGTCTGCCAACTGACCGTGAGTGAGTGGGTGGTGGCATTTTCTATATCTGGCCCTGCGATAATTTCAAGCGTTGCAGGGAATCCTCCTCCTCCTCCTCCCCCTGGCTTTAGCGTCTTAAATGACAGCACATCACTGGCGACTGTATTGCCAGCGAGATCGGAGGACTCAACCCGGAAAAAATAAACCGTATCGGCGAGCAGGTTAGTCACGGGTACGCGATGCTCGATGTTAAATCCAGTCAGGCTAAATGTTTGATCAAGCGCATTATCGGCTAGCCCCAATAAAACCAAATGTGAAGCTGACTCATTGGTTGTCCACAGAATATCAGCGCTATGGGTGGTAATATCTTCAACAAAAGGGCCTGCGATTATTTGTGGTGCGGTGGTATCGGGCAGATCCAAAGTGGTGAACTCGACTGGCGCAGAAATACTCGGGCCATTGCCGGCGGCATCGGTGGATGAGGCAGTCAAAGTGTAAGTGGTACTGGCGATCAATCCGCTTAAGTACATGGTGTGTGTGGTCACTAACGCTTCGTCTTCGAGCGAATTGTCGCTGCGGCCATCGGAATAGGAGACGCCGCTGGTCGACGCTTCATTCGTGGTCCAACGCACAATCGCGGTTGATTGGGAAATGTCGGTAACGATCGGTCCGGTTATCTCCGGTGCTAAGATATCCAGATCAAATAGCGTGGTCACGGTTAATGGCGCGCTGGTTACCGGACCATTGCTGGCGATATCAGTGATTGCAACAACCACGGTGTATTGGGTGCGCGGCGTTAGATTGGTGACGACAAACTGATGACAGACAGCAGCATTATCCAGAGTGAAATCAATGGTCTCGCCGGTACCTGTGGTCTCAACGCTAATGACACCCGTCACTGGCTCGTCGGCGCAAAATGAAACTGTGAATTTGTCGTAGTCAATCGAACTGATAGTTGGTCCGCTGACAAAGCTAGGTAAAGTCGAGTCGGGTAGCGCTAGGGTTCTAAAATTAGCCGGTAACGGTGTAGACGTTAAGCCATTGTTATCGGTCGAGGAAACCATGGTGGCGTAGCCGGTATCGGCGGTTAATCCAGTTAACAAAACTGAATGAAATGTAGTTAACGGATTCAGGGTGAAAGTATTGCCGCCGGCAACCACCACCGAACTGTTGGAGGCTTTATCGGTCACCCACTCGATCACTGCTGACACGTCGGTTATGTTCTTTACTAACGGGCCTGAAATGATTTTTGGCGGCACTAAATCTACCGGTGGAATTGAGTTTGTGGTGAAACTAACGGTGACACTACTGGTCATCACGCCTTTGGAGTTGAATGCGTCTACTTGTAAAAAATAAGTGGTTTCGGCTTGCAGATTATTTAAAACAACCGCATGGGAAGTTTTAAAGTCAGGGTCCGATTCAACGTCATTCATTGTGCTATCTGTCAGACCAAAGCGAACCTGGCCGCTGGATGCGCGCTCGGTTGACCAATTAACCGTGGCGGTAAAATTACCTATATCGGTAACAAAGGGCTGGATTGAAAATGCCGGTGCGGGCACATCTGGCGTGGTGGCTTGTGCGCCGGAATTAAATTCACCCAAAGCACAATCGGCACTATTGCCGACGGCATCGGTCAGGCTGACTTGATGCTCATAATCAGTATCGGGTGACAGTCCGGTTAGTAGCCCAAAACCTGTTTTGGTTAATGTTGAATGACTATGTTGCAACCACTGACTCGTACCTTTTTCGCGGTAGTTAACCGTTGCGGTGGCTAACTCATCACTTTGCCAGCTGATTTCGGCAAAATTAACAAAACCTTCCGCGGTTGGTGGCGCGATACAATGCGGAGGGGTCGAATCAACTTCCTCGGTGGTTAATGCGCCGATCACTTTGCTGGCGATAAACCCTTCAATATCCGTTGAATAAATCACACAACGATAACCGGTATTAAACTCTAAACCGATCAGAGTAAGAATGTGATTTTTGCTGAGTTCAGTTTTATTGACTTCACTGGTGCCGTTGGTCGACTCACAGATCAAACGACTATCGGCATTCAGGTTGGTTCTCCAGCTTAAAGTGATGCTGTTGCCGGTCAATCTTTCGATCACAGGTTGTGAAATAATTTCTAGGCCGCTAGACGAACCTGCTGTGCGGGTAGTGATTGAGGTGACGCTACCGGTTGTTTTATTGCCGGCGAGATCACTAGATTCGACCGCAAAATAATAGGTGGTTGCTGGTAAGAGGTTGGTGACGGTTAACTGATGTTTAGTTGAAAAACCGGGAGATGTTTCTACCCGACTAAGGTTATCGGCCGCTGTGCCGACGAAAATAACGGTGGATGAGGATTCATCGGTTTGCCAGCTTATCATCGCACTAGTATTTGAGATATCTTCCACTAATGCGCGGCCAATCAATAATGGCGCAGCGGTATCGGGTGCTGATCTAGTCACAAACTGGGTTGCTTGAGATTGTTCAGCACTATTGCCGGAAGCATCTTTTGATGCAACCGTTAAATGATAAGTTGTACTCGCAGCTAAGCCCGTGATCTGGGCTGAATGCTCGGTTACCAGAATGGTATCGTTCTGCACTCGATAATTAGTTCCGTCATTAAATGAAATACCGCTACTAGTCGGTTCATTTGTGGTCCACCTTACTATTGCAGTAGCGTCAGAGATACCGGTAATAGTAGGACCCGCGGTGATTAGCGGTGGATTCAGGTCGGGTGCGGCCAATGTTTTCACATTAGTGACCAGGCTTGCTGTTGGGCCGTTGCCAGCGATGTCGGTAATCTCTGCTGAAACAGCATACGACTGATTAGAGTTGAGATCGCTAATAGTCAGTTCATGGCAACTCGAGAGCTCATTGAGTAAGTAATCAATATTATCGACAACAAACTTCCCGCTGACCGGTTCATTAGCGCAAAAGGCCATTGTGATTTGAGTTTCAGCAATGGAAGTTATTGTTAGCGGTTGAATAAACTGCGGTGCTAAAGAATCTGTATTGCTCGCGGTAGTAAAGGCAGAACTTACCGTTGTCGAGCTATTATTTTGTTCGTCAGTTGTATTAACCTGAACGCTGTAATTAGTGCCTGGGTCGAGATCTGTGATCACTACGCTGTGTTGGGTTTGCAGTTGATCATTGGTAAATACTTCACCGCCGATTATTTGAGTCAAACTGGTCACAGGTTCATCGGTTTGCCATTCAATCACAACCGAATGGTCGGTAATGTTTTTTACATAAAGTCCCGCAATAATTTTTGGATTCAACTGATCAACAAGAATTAATTCCTGCTCCAGATTTTGGGCGCTGCTAATAGCAAAATTTGAACGCACAGCAGTGCCAAAGCTACTCGCAATAGGGGGCGTATAGGTAATGTCGTACAAACAGTCTGCACTGTCAGGGTGAAAACCGGAGGCGATACAGGTGTCTGTAGAAAACAGCAACATAACATAATTGCCATCAATATCGGTGCGAACGCTGCCGTTAACATGGTCTAAACTTCGCTGTGATAATTCCAATAGCGGGCCTTGCTCGGGGCCACGCCAGAGGATGTTGGTTTGAATATCGACATTGGCAATTGGGGTGTTATTACTATCAACCACTTTTCCGGACAAAACAACAAAATCAAACTGGGTGTCACGTATTGTGTCGGTGATAACCTCAAAATCTTCAGACCTAATGTCAGCTTTCGGCGCGCCGACTAGGGAAACATCTGACGCATTAAAATCGGAACGAAGTACAAAACTACCGGGTGATACTGTCCACGCATAGGCACCATCAGCGCCGACCTTTACAGTTTCTCCAACCTGACGAAATAAATTGCTTTGTAATACCTCAAAAAGCTTTACATTAGCGCCTTCTATTGGATTGCCCAGCTGGTCTTTGACCACGCCGCTGAGGTTTGCTGCGTGAAGCGCAAAAGAAAAAGCCGAAAATATGAAGGTGAGGACAACCGCTGAGGTCCTGACTTTAATAAAATTCAATAGTCTTTTACACATGCGTCTATCCAAAGAGATGAAAGTTTTGATTTTAGGCCCTCCAGCGGTATCTGTGGGTAAAAATAGGTAGGTTTATGTAGTTAATATGTAATGTTGTTTATTGCTCAGCTCGGAATCTAGGTATCCTAAATTTAAGCAAAAAAGAAAATTCAAATTTCAGACTTGAACCCTGTAAAACTATTTGCTCTATCGGTTTAGATAGCAAAAACTTTAGCGCTAAATGCTGGGCTTGGCTAAAAGTGGTGATAGATGAAAAAATAAAAACTCTTGGTGGGCTTGCCCATTTATTAATAAATGAACAGGATCTAGCTGCAAAGATGGCTGGTCTCAAAAGCGAAATAGCTATTTTATGGTGGCCTTGGATGAATAAGATAAAACGGATGAATACAAACCCTTGTCAGAGAAAGTTAAGCCGCTTTCTTAAATAATACTGCATTGAGTTTCGACCAAAATTTTGCCACAAAGCGATACTATTTAAGCCGAATGAAAAAATTAGAAAGTTGTGTTTTTGATAAGCAATTAAGTAATAACCTGAATATCATAGGTTGTTGGGTGTTATTAGAAAGTAGGCCTTTTTATTTAAAGAGCAAAAGGTGAACCAATAGGTTCACCTTTTGATAACTGCAGAGTCTTTTATGCAAAGCCACTTAAGTAGAGGTTCTTAAGCAGAAAGTACGTTTTGTACTGCTGGCATTAGCTGACTCTTACGAGACATCATACCCGGTAAATACATCAATTTGTCTTCGGTTGCTTCGCCATAAGCCGTTGCAGCAAGTTCTGCTTCAGCATCTGAATAAATAACTAAGTGAGCGTTTTTAGTTTTAGTATCAACAATTGCGAAGAAGATAAAATCTAAACCTTGCTTGGATTTTTCGCCTTCCATTTCAGATAGTAGGTCAGCCTTACGTTCAAGCAGTTGTACTGGCAATAATGTTTCAGCAACACCAAATCCAACTTTCTTACCGTTGATTTCGTAGTGTTTAAAGTCACCTTTTAATACATCGTAAGTAGATACGTCAGCAAGATCTGATTTAGCTTCCATCATAGCTTGGCCAAAAGCATATAGATCTGCGATGCCCGCTATTTTAGCTAGTTTTTCGGCGTAAGGCTTATCTTGTGAACACGTTGTTGGTGATTCGAAAATCAAGGTGTCAGAAAGGATACCTGCCAATAAAACACAAGCCGTTGTGCTGCTCATCTCTTTGCCCATTTTCTCGAAGCGATCCGCTAAAATAGTGGCCGCGCTGCCCCAAGGGCGAATATCAACAGACATGGCCGTATTGAATGTAATTGGCTGATCTTGAATCGCATGGTGATCGATAATGGCAACAATATCTTTGTTATCTACGTCCTTGTGTAGCTGTGTTTTTTGGTTGAAATCAACCAAACCTACTTTTTGACCTTCAATTTTAGATATCATTTTAGGCACTGCAACGCCACAATAATCAACAACAAATGCTGTTTCTTTGTTCAATTCACCTGCGCGACGTGGCTCACCACCAAATAACTCGGCAGCGCCAATAGCAGAACCAATGGTATCGCTATCTGGGCTAAGGTGGCCTAACCACAC
>Ga0105352_1000290_pt1 | contig 30870 bp, 31 predicted proteins | sample EN8Hudsemesocosm_FD_83507 | JGI IMG/M metagenome (GOLD analysis project Ga0105352, IMG submission 83507) | Methane-oxidizing microbial communities from mesocosms in the Hudson Canyon - EN8B Hudson Canyon | ecosystem: Environmental > Aquatic > Marine > Cold seeps | place: Hudson Canyon...
AAAAGTTCCAAAGTAGGCGCAAACATAGTTAATACAAAATAGAAAAAATCCTAATAAAAGCCAACTAGCATGTTCTCGCCAAGAAAAAGAAAGATTAAGACCGCGAACATAACACCATATAAAAAGTATCAAAGAAGCAAGCAAAAAGCGCCATGCTATTGATACCTGAGGAGCAACATCTCCTAACTGAAAACTAATAGCAAGCCAAGATGAGCCCCAGGCAAGAAGGACTATGAAATAAAGGACTGCATTCATGAATTATCGATGAGACAGAAAGACTTCAATAGCTAATCTGCGGCTAAAAATCCCATATTGTGCTGGTTGATCATGTCTAGCGCAATACCGCCACCACGAGCCACACAAGTCAGCGGATCGTCAGCAATGCTGACTGGTAGATTGGTTTCGCTATTAATTAGCTTGTCAAGGCCCTCTAACAGTGCGCCACCGCCAGTAATGACCAGGCCATTTTGCGCAATATCCGAAGACAGCTCAGGTGGCGTTTGCTCTAACGCTGTTCGCACAGAGTTGATAATCATAGCGAGTGGCTCGGCAAGCGCTTCTAAAATTTCAGCGTTTGTTACTTCAAAACTGACTGGAATACCCTTGGCAACATCACGACCGCGGAATTCAATTTTCTTTACTACTTTGGATTTAAAGGCAGAGCCGACTTCTTCTTTGATTTGCTCTGCGGTTGCCTCGCCAATAATGATGCCGTGAGCGCGTCTAACAAATTTTACAATGGTGTCGTCAAAGACGTCACCGCCGATTCTAATTGAATCCGAGTAAACGATTCCGTTTAAAGACATAATTGCAATTTCAGTTGTACCACCACCCACATCAATCACCATTGCACCTGAAGGCATGTCAATTGCCATGCCAGCACCAAGTGCAGCCGCCATTGGCTCTTCAATGAGATAAACATCGCGTGCACCAGCGCCAACAGCGCTTTCTTTAATGGCGCGGCGCTCTACTTGAGTGGCACCACAAGGCACACAAATGAGAACTTTTGGGCTTGGTGAGAAAAAACCAGATCTCAGAACTTTGCGCATAAAGTATTGCAGCATTTTTTCTGTCACCTTAAAGTCGGCAATCACACCATCTTTCATTGGTCGAATGGCTTCAATAGCGCCAGGCGTTCTGCCCAACATATTTTTTGCATCTTGACCAACGGCAATAACAGTCGATTCCATTGCGCCCCTTTCGTGTCGCAAGGCAACAACAGAAGGCTCGTTTAAGACGACTTTTCCATCCATATAGATAAGCGTATTTGCAGTACCTAAGTCGATAGAAAGATTTTGACCTTTGAAGAAGTTAAACATAGTGAAATTTCCTGCTAGATATTGATAAAATGCTAAGCTAGATACAGATAAAATGCTCAGAAGGAATAATATAACCTGCTGGGTCTAAATAGACAATAGCGTAGGCTAAATAAATATGAAAATAAAGCAAAAAGACCTGATAGAAAGCATTTTCTCTGCACTCCAATACATCTCTTATTATCACTCTCCAGATTTCATTAAAGCGATGGTTGAGGCTTACGAAAAAGAAAGCAATGTTGGTGCTAAAAATGCCATTGGTCAAATTCTAATCAACTCAAAAATGTGTGCTTTTGGCAAGCGACCTCTTTGCCAAGATACGGGCATTGTTAATATCTTTTTAGAGGTGGGTATGGACGTTGAGTGGGATGCGGAACTTTCTGTTGATGAAATGATTAACGAAGGCGTTAGAAAAGCCTATACGCACCCAGATAACCCGCTTAGGGCCTCCGTCGTGAATGACCCGATATTTAGCAGAGTGAATACCAAAGACAATACCCCAGCAGTCATCCACACCAAAATGGTGAAGGGTGATAAATTGGCCGTGATTGTTGCTGCAAAAGGTTGTGGCTCTGAAAACAAGGCCAAATTTACTATACTTAATCCCGATGATAATCTGACCGATTGGATTTTAAAAACGATTCCGACGATGGGTGCTGGCTGGTGTCCGCCAGGCATACTCGGTATTGGAGTTGGTGGTACGCCGGAAAAAGCGATGTTGATGGCAAAAGAGTCGTTGATGGACCCAGTTGACATTAATGAAGTCAGGGCAAAAGCCAATCCTAGTGAGATTGACAAGCTAAGACTTGATCTTTTTGAAAAGGTCAACAATCTTGGTATTGGCGCTCAAGGCCTTGGTGGTTTAACAACAGTGTTGGATGTCAAAATAAAAGACTATCCAACTCACGCCGCCTCTCAGCCTGTTGCGATTATTCCAAACTGTGCAGCGACTAGACATGTTCATTTCACCCTTGACGGCTCAGGTGTGGCGCAATTGCCACCGGTAGATTTTGATATTTATCCTGATTTAGAGATGGATTATTCGCAATACAGAAAAGTTGATTTATCAGAGTTGACCCGAGAGCAAATGCAAGATTGGAACATTGGTGATACATTGCTACTCAGCGGCACTATTATTACCGGACGAGATGCGGCACACGGGCGACTCAAAAAAATGATAGAGTCTGGAGAGGGCTTGCCAAAAGGTGTTGACTTTGAAAATAAGTTTATTTATTACGTTGGCCCAGTTGACGCTGTTGGTGAAGAGGTGATCGGTCCCGCCGGCCCAACAACAGCCACTCGAATGGACAAGTTTACCGATATGATGCTGGACAATACCGGCATTCTCGGCATGATTGGTAAGGCAGAGCGCGGTCCGAAGGCGGCTGAAAGCATTAAAAAACATCAGGCAAGTTATTTAATTGCTGTCGGTGGTGCGGCTTACCTTATTTCCAAGTCCATCAAAAAAGCAAAAGTTTTGGCTTTCGAAGAAATGGGTATGGAAGCTATTTATGAGTTCGAGGTAACAGATATGCCTGTTGCTGTGGCCGTTGATACCCAGGGTAACAATATCCACAAGATTTTCAGTCAAATACCAATTACTGAGATTAAGTAGTGTTCGCAGTTATCTTTACTGCGAATATCAATCAGCTGGATGCCGAGTATTTCGAGACTGCGTCTTACTTAAGGGACTTGGCGATAAACCAGTATAACTGTATTAAGTTTATTGCTTGTGCTGAGGGTGAGGTGGAGATAGCGATTTCATACTGGCACTCGCTTGAAGATATTCAAAAATGGCAACAAAACGCCGAGCACCTTCAGGCTCAGGCAAAAGGAAAGGTCCAATGGTATTCCTCTTACAGCGTTCAAGTTAGTGAAGTGATTCGAGAATATAAGCAATAGGTCAAGCCTTTTCATAAGCGTATAATTCGCGCTGAAGTTGATCGGATAGTCGCTGGTGGTGTTTGCCATCAGAGGAAAGTCCGGGCTCCATAGGGCAAAGTGCTAGTTAACGGCTAGGCGTAGTGATGCGACGGAAAGTGCAGCAGAAAAGAAACCGCCTACTTGTAGGTAAGGGTGAAATGGTGCGGTAAGAGCGCACCGCGCACTTGGTGACAAGTGTGGCAGGGTAAACCCCACTTGGAGCAAGCTCAAATAGGAAGGCACTGGCGTGGCTCGCGCTGTCTTCGGGTAGAGTGCTAAAGAGGCTTGGTGACAAGTCTCGTAGATGAATGGCTATCTTGATTTCGGTCAGACAGAACCCGGCTTATAGATCAACTTCACTTCTTTTATATCTTGTATAGTTTTTATTGCTATAATCGCAAAAAAGCAATTTCATAACCACTGGAGAAAGGTGATGACTTATATTTATTTAGCTTTGGCTATTGTCACCGAGGTGATTGGCACCAGTCTATTAAAGTCGACCGAAGAGTTTACCAAGCTTGCTCCTAGTGTTATTGTTATCGTGTGTTACCTACTTTCATTTTGGTTGTTAACGCTTACCCTTAGGGAGATGGCTGTTGGCGTGATGTATGCTATCTGGTCAGGTCTTGGTATTGTTTTAGTAGCTGCTGTAGCCGCTATTTATTACAAACAAGTCCCTGATGTTGCCGCGATTATCGGTATGGCATTAATTATTGTGGGCGTTTTGGTTATTCATTTATTCTCGAACTCAATACAACACTAACTGTATTGTTGCAGTTCAGGGTATATTGCCATTCGTTAAATCTAATAAAATTCTGAATTAGGGTATAATCTTCAGCAATAAAAGAAGAAAATTGAAGTGTATCAACCCTTCAATGAATTTATTTCTATTTTTTAGTAATAAATATTGATAATTATCTTATTTTTAGTGTGATAATAAGAACATGTACAAATTAGACGAAAGAGATATTCAAATTCTTGCCATTCTTCAAGAGGAGGGTAGAATTACTAAAACAGCGCTCGCCGAGCGCTTAAGTTTGTCATTAACTCCTTCCTGGGATCGACTACAACGCCTTGAAGAGGCCGGCATTATCGAAGGGTATAGTTCGCGACTTTCTTCGAAATTTATGAAAAATTTCCACTTGGTTATTACCGAGGTAGAGTTGGAAAGTCATAAAGAAGGAAAGTTTGAGTGTTTTGAGCAGGCCATTACTAGCTTTGATGAAGTACAGTCTTGCTGGTCTGTTGGCGGTGGTTTAGATTATATCTTGCGTGTTTTGGTAGAAGATGTTGCTGGCTATCAGGCCTTTATCAATAAGGTGTTAAAAGCAGACATTGGTCTGCGTCGCTATTTCAGTTACGCCGTAATTGAAAGCATTAAAGACAACAGCACTGTGCCAGACAGCCTTATTCGTAACTCGTCTGTCGCTAAATAGTTTTTATACTTCAGCACTTTTGTCGTCTATACACATTATGGCTGAAGGGCAAAAAAAGCTTAATCAAAATGAATGGAAAAATCCTGCCAATTGGGGTGGACCCATTTGGTTTTCGATTTATTTCAGCAAAAAGGATTCGCGCACTTGGGTGCCAAAAAGAGTGCCGTGGACAGGCTTTACCCTTAATCTTGCACGCTCAAATGCCGTTTACTGGCTTATGTTTATTATGATGGCTATTTCAGTAGTGCCCGTAACTCTTGTGGTTTTATTTTCGCACACGCCTATTTAATTCGCCCAAGTACGGCGCGATCAACGCCATTGTTGTCTTGAAAGCCCCTGACGTCGATGAAAGATGGGCGCATTAATCGCATAATCTCTTTTTGTTGGTTGTAGCCGTGCTCTAGTAACAAATAACCTCCAGAGTTCAAGTATTTTGGCGCTTCTGTCACAATTTCACGAATATCATCAAGGCCATCAACACCAGAAATAAGCGCATCAATCGGCTCAAATTGCAAATCTGCCAGGTGTGGATCACTGTCTTCAACATACGGTGGGTTGCTGACAAGCAGGTCAAATAATTGATTCGGTACAGCCTCAAACCAATTACCATGACTGAATTCAATCGAGTTTGTTATGCTTTTTGCATTGGATTTTGCAACTTCAAGCGCTTTTCTTGATTGATCGGTTGCACTAACTTGCCAATCGGCACATTTGTCTGCCAAAGTGATGGCGATGGTGCCACTACCCGTGCCTAGGTCAAGCATCTTAATTGTCTTATTTGGGTTGAACAAATCAAGTGCAATATCAATCAACAGCTCGGTCTCGGGTCTTGGAATTAGGGTGTCGGTTGTCACCTTAAAGTCTAGGTGATAAAAACCTTTTGAGCCTGACAAATAAGCAAAAGGCTCGCCACTTTGTCTTTTTTGAATAAGGATGTCAAGGCTTGCTAGCTCAGTTGTGCTTATTTTGTGATTTGGATTGGAATACAGAGAAGATTTTGAGCGGCTTAGTGCCAAGCCAAGCAGTTCTTCGATGTCAATAATATCACTGTGAAGAAAGTCTTGAATTGTTTTTGCCCTAGACATGGAGTATCACATGGGGATTCATTATTGTGTCTGAATCTCGGTAACTGCCTGTGGTGCAAGGGTGGTTTGTGTTATTTTTTGTTTTGAGTCGAGCAGATTTTTTAGCGCTACAATTAAGCCAAGCCCAATAAAAGCGCCTGGCGGTAAAAGAGCAATCAAGCTGCCCTGATAGTCATCAAAAAATGTTATTGTTAGAGAAGTTCCAAATTCACCAAATAATAAATCTGCTTGATCAAATAACGTTCCATTGCCTAAAATTTCTCTAATAGCACCAAGTAACACCAATACCGCCGTAAAGCCAACACCCATCATCAGACCGTCAACGATAGATCGATCCCAACTATTTTTTGAAGCAAACGCTTCGGCGCGACCCAAAATGGCGCAGTTGGTGACAATCAATGGCACGAAAATACCAAGGATTAAATACATGTCGTAGAAAAATGACTGCATGATTAGGTCAACAATGGTGACAAATGAGGCGATCAGCAATACAAAAATAGGAATTCTAACTTCTTTACGAATGTGGTTGCGAAATAGTGATACCGTTACATTAGAGGCAACCAAAACGAAAGTTGTTGCCAAGCCCAAACTAATCGCGTTCACAACATTATTGGTAACAGCTAATAATGGACATAATCCCAACAAGGCAACTAAGGCTTGGTTGTTGTTCCAAAGACCGTTACGCGTTATTTTTAAGAAATCTTGCATATCCTAAGTATTATATCAACAAGTAAGTGAGAAAAATCGAGATGATGTCGCCATTTTGAAAAACCCAATATTATTATTCAGTGGCCAAAATATCGATAATTTTTTTGTATAAATAAGCATACAAAGGAAATATTTGGCTTGAAATAGTAAATTTTGATGGTTTATTTACCCTGCTTTTGTTGGTCTCGTCTAGGCGAATTTTTAGGTGTTTTCGTTGCCTCTCTTCAGATTACATTGAGTGAAGCCTTAACTTCGTTCATAACAACCATAGTGGTGAATCTAACCATATTGGACTCTGCAAAGAAATACTCTTGTGTGAACCGCTCGTATTCCTCTATATCGTGCACCAACAGAATCAAAACGAAAGCAAATTCACCCGTGACGTAGTAGCATTGTTGTACGCAACTGGCCTCACGCATTTTGAGTTTGAATTCATTAAGCGATGCAATGTTTTCTCGCTCAAGAACCACATTGGTGATAATCGTCAAATTGCGCTCGAGGTGTTTTGCCGACAGTATGGCCACTTCTTTTTTAATCACGCCGCTATCCCGCAGATTTTTTAGGCGTTTTTGCACTGCTGCAGGCGATAGGTTGACTTCGTTGCTAATGACTTCTGCGGTGAGACGTGAATTATTCTGAACGATACGCAGAATATCGTAATCCAATTTATCCATTTAGATGAAATTTGTAATGTTGAATAGTATTCTATATTGATTTAGTAATGATTGGTGCAAAACTTGAGAGGCCAGATTATTCTATATTGTTTAGATAAAATTCGTAACATTAAATAGTATTCTTTATTAATTTAGTGGTATTTAAAACAAAATTTAAAGAATTAACTCGTTAATTCGCTCTATATTGTTCTTTTGATTAGTAAATGTAACTGATACACTGATGCTGAAACAAAACACACTGTTACCATTACAAGACCGCCTTAAATTAATACGCCATGCTTTTCATCGACAGCCAGAACTTGGGTTTCAAGAGGTGCAAACAAAAGAAAAAATTGTGCAATTTTTGCAACAAGCCGGCCTAGAAGTGCACGAAGGCGTTGGTGTGGTGGGTGTTCTAAGCTGTGGTAGCTCCAAACGCATGATCGGAATACGTTCCGATATGGACGCCCTGCCGATTCACGAAACTACAGGTCTTGACTACGAATCTCAAACAAAAGGTGTGATGCATGCTTGCGGGCACGATGGGCATATGACGATGTTGCTCGGAGCAGTTAAAATACTAGCAGAAGAAAAAGGCTTTGATGGTACAGTAGTTTTCCTGTTTCAACCTAACGAAGAAAACGGTCTTGGTGCGCGTGCAATGATAGATGAAGGGGTGCTTGAGCAGTTTCCACTAGAGGAGATTTACGCTATTCATAATTTACCGGGCGCACCTTTGGGTCAAATATCTACACGACCTGGCTTCATTTGCAACAGCGAAAGCCTATTTGAGTTTACTATCGTCGGACAAGGCGGTCACGCTTCAATGCCCCAACTTGGTGTTGACGTGATTCTGGTTGGAAGTGAGCTGGTTCAGGCACTACAAAGTATTGTCGCGCGTAAATTAGCGCCAGATACCGCTGCTGTGGTTTCAGTTACCGAATTCACTTCCGATGGTAAACGTAATGTATTACCGGGCAGGGCGACACTTAAGGGTGACGTGCGTGCGCGCTCGGCAGAAGACCGAGAAAACATTGAACAATTCATGCGCCAAATTGCAAATGGTGTGGCGATGACGCATAATGTTGAAATCCATTTCAGTTTTAATACAGAAGTCGTCGAAACGGTCAATGCTGTTTTGCCAACAAATGCTGCCATCCATGCCGCAGAAGCGCTTAGTTATGAGGTGATTCCCGACAGGGAGCCGATGAGTTTTACAGAAGACTTTGCCTACTTTTGCAACGCTATTCCAGGCTGTTTGCTTCTACTCGGCAATGGAGAAGAAGGCATGTCGGGGCGTCCACTGCATGCCTCTGATTATGATTTTAATGACGCCCTTTTGACGATAGGAGCAAAGTTCTGGACCCAATTGGTGCGAGATCGACTCCCTCAAAATATATAATTCACACATATAAGGAAAATTAATAATGACAACTGTATTTGCTAACGCCACAATTAACCACACCTTAGGCAAGCCAAACTCTCACAATGCTGCATTCGAAGTGCTGCCACCTCAAGGTTTTTCAGCTGCAATTAAAGAAATTTCTCAATGGGAGGGCTATGTACCAACACCACTTCATAGACTGAATGGTATTGCTACAAGTTTGTCTGTGGCTGAAGTATTGTACAAGGACGAAGGCCCGAGATTTGGTTTGGGTAGTTTTAAGGCGTTGGGCGGTTCATATGCTGCACTTAAGGTTTTGCAGCGTGAGATCTCCACAGCACTGAATAGCGAAGTGAGTCTTGAGAGTATCCGTACTGGTAAATATAAAGATGAGGCAGCGAAAATCACCTTGGTTTCTGCAACTGACGGCAATCATGGCCGCTCACTGGCATGGGGTTGTCAGCGTTTTGGTGCACCATGTAAAATCTATATTCACGCAGAGGTCAGTGAAGGTCGGGCAGAGGCAATGCGTGAATTAGGCGCAGAAGTGATTCGCATAGATGGAGATTACGATGATTCAGTAGATCTTGCTCGTAGTGAGGCTGAGGAAAACAACTGGTTTGTTGTATCAGATACCTCTTGGCCTGGATATTTTGAGCCACCTCGTGACGTTATGCACGGTTACGGCGTGATGATGCATGAGATTAGTGAGTCTCTAACTCGGGCGCCAACCCATGTTTTTATTCAAGGTGGTTGTGGTGGTTTTGCAGGCTCAGTCTGCGCATCTATCAGCCAGATTTGGGCTGATCAGGCGCCAAGAATTGTAATTGTAGAGCCCCATATTGCCAACTGCTTATTTGAGAGCTCAAAGGCAAACAAAGCACTATTTGTTAAAATCAATGAGGAAAGCATTATGGCCGGTCTGTCTTGTGGAGAGGCATCAGGTTTGGCGTGGGATATCATTGCCGAAGAGGCAAGTGATTTTGTCACCATTCCTGAGGCAGTTGTTGCACCTACAGTTAGATTACTAGCCAACGCTGAAAGCGGCGATACTGTTATTGAGGCGGGTGAAAGTGCAGTGGCTGGACTTGCCGCGCTTATCTGTGCGGCCAAGCAAAGCAATATCCGCGATCAACTCGGCTTGGATGGGTCATCTCGGGTGTTGTTATTTGGCTCTGAAGGGGTAACCGATAGAGCAATATTTAATGAAATTATGACAGGGGATAAGTATGACTAATGCACCTGTGCGTGGCTTTTTAGTGACGGAGTTTGAGGCTCGTTTGCAACGAGCACAAAGCCTCATGGAAGTGCAAAATCTGGACGGTATTTTGCTTATGACTGAGCCAGAAGTACGCTATTTTAGTGGCTTTCATACACTTTTTTGGCAAAGCCCCACTCGCCCTTGGTTTTTATTCATACCAATTAATGGTAAACCGATTGCTATCATTCCAGAAATTGGTGCAGCATTGATGCGAGAAACTTGGATTGATGATATTCGCACGTGGAGTGCGCCTTCACCAGATGATGATGGTATTAGTTTGTTGCTTGATTTGCTTGGACCATTGTCGAAACAAGGCTCTCGCTTGGGTATTATGAAAGGCCATGAAACCAGTTTACGCATGCCGCTGGCTGATTATGAGCGTTTGATGTCCTCACTTCCAGGTCTTGATTTGGTTGATGCAACCAGTTTGGTTCGCAGCCTGAGGATGGTTAAATCGGAAGCTGAAATTGAAAAAATTGCCCATATTTGCACCGTAGCCTCAAATGCTTTTGCTCGTGCGCATGAAATTTTTTACGAAGGTCAGCCTTTTGCCGAGACATTTAGGGCTTTTCGAATGGAGTGTTTAGCACAGGGGGCAGACGATGTGCCTTATTTGGCAGGCGGCGCTGATATTGGTGGCTACCAAGACATTATTTCGCCGCCTTCACAACGCTTGTTACAAAAAGGCGATATTTTGATGCTTGATACAGGCGCTACTTTTGACGGTTATTATTGTGATTTTGATCGTAATTATGCCATTGGCAAAGATGATGAATTGTCTCGTCGAGCGAATGATACACTTTGGCGCGCAACAGAAGCTGGATTGGATGCTGCAAGGCCTGGTACTACATGCCGTGAGTTGTTTCAAGCGATGAGCAAAGTTATTGCTAAAATGGATTGCCCAGAGGGTGATGTTGGACGAATGGGTCACGGTTTGGGGATGCAATTGACAGAGCAGCCTTCGCATGCGGCTTTTGACGAGACAGTATTAGAAGAAAATATGGTGATTACCCTAGAGCCATCACTGAGTTATGGTGATGGGCGTATCATGGTCCACGAAGAAAATATTGTCGTGCAAAATGGCGCACCGCGTCTTTTATCTAGGCGCGCCGAGCAAGTGCTGCCAATTATTGGCAGCAGTTAAGATGAAGCTAGATTTTACAACGGACAACGGTATTGGCACAAAAGCCACAATGGGTCTGATTGTCTTGCAGACAGATGAAACTCTCGAGTCTGAATTTGCAAAAGTGCTGCCAAAAGAGGGTGTGGCGTTGTATCACAGCCGTATACCAATGTGCAATGAGGTCAATGCAGACACATTAAAACAAATGCGGATAGCCATCCCCGCCTCTGCAGAACTTCTGCCACCATCGCTTTTGTTTGACGTAATCGGCTATGGTTGCACTTCTGGGGCTTGTCTTATAGGCCCTGAGGCTGTGCGTGATGCTGTGCAACAGGCGCATCCTGAAGCTAAAGTCACCGATCCGATGAGTGCAATTATTGCGGCATGTGAGGCGCTGGGTGCGAAAAAACTAGGATTTCTCACACCTTACGTTGCAGAAATCTCTGCGCAAATGCGGGAAGAGCTTGAAGCCTCAGGCCACAGTGTTGTGGCTTTTGCTTCTTTCGAGGAGACGGAGGATAAAGTGGTTGCCAAAATTACTGAAGACTCCATTCTTGAGGCGATTGAATCTGTTGCTGCTCAAGCTGAATGTGATGCGGTGGTTGTTTCTTGCACCAGTTTACGCACAACAGGCTTGGTTAAGGAGGCAGAGGATCGTATAGGAAGGCCCGTTATATCGAGCAACCTAGCTATGGCGTGGCATATGTTAACGCTAGCCAACTTGCCACACCCTCAAGAACAATTTGGTAAATTGCACACGCTTATCACCTAGTAACAACAGCCCTTCCAATCGGAGAAAAAATGGCAAAAGTATTAATCAAAGAGCAGATTGAGAAATACAATGAAATGGGTTTTATTTCACCGATTCGAGTGATGTCTGAAACTGATGCTCTGGAAATAAAAAATCAGATTGAAAAGGCTGAGAAAAACTTCTCTGATGAAATTCACGCCCAAAGTCGGAACAACCTTCATCTCTCTTTCGCTTTTCTTGATGCTTTAGCGCACCATGATATAGTTGTCGGCGCTATGGAGGACTTGATTGGCCCCGATCTTGCTTTGTGGGCATCGGTGATGTTTATCAAAGAGCCGTCGACTAATCACTATGTGAGCTGGCATCAGGATGGCACGTATATGGGTATGAATAGCAATAATTTTGCCACGCCATGGATTGCGCTGACGCCGAGCACGATTGAAACGGGCTGTATGTCGATGATTCCGGGCAGTCACAAACAAAGCATTCAAGCCCATGAGGATACTTTTGAAGATAACAACATCCTTACTCGTGGTCAGGAAATTCAAGATATTAAAGAATCTCAATCCGTTAATTTAATCCTAAAGCCGGGCGAGATGTCGATTCACCACGGTGCTATTATTCATGGCTCTCGACCCAATAAAAGCAAACAAAGACGCATTGGCTTTGCTCTGCAGTCATACATGCCACCCTCTATTAATCAGATTGCTGGGCAAAATATATGGATGCATATTAGCGGCAAGAAAAGAAAAGATTGTGGTGGTGTTGATCTAGCTAGACCGAAGTTTGATATGGACCCGCAAGGAGTTGCGCAGCGTAAGCTTGCAGACGAAAACCTATCCAATATTCTTTATAAAGGCTCAAAAACCACTCGGAAGTATTAGTAATTTTTATTTATTTATTGAAAATGACGCATAATGACAAAAAGTGCAGGCAGTTTTGTTTGCGTGATGCACTTTAAATAAAGGAATAATTAATATGAATAACCAGCATCCATTGGTCAGTGCTGACTGGCTTCACGAAAATATGAACAATGAAAACCTTGTGGTTTTGGACGCAAGTATGGATAAAGTCCTAGGTAAAGAACCCATTGTCTACGACAGTTTTTACTGTATTCTGAATGCGCAAAAGTGCGATATTGAAAGCAATTTTCATAATGTCGGCAGCACTCAACCCAATACTATGCCAACTGTAGAGCAATTTACATTTGAAGCGCAGAGGCTGGGAGTTAATACTAATAGCGTCATTATTATCTATGATAACCAAGGAATTTATTCGGCGCCTCGAGCTTGGTGGATGTTTAAATCGATGGGACATAAAAATGTTTATGTGCTCGATGGCGGATTGCCTGAGTGGCTAGATAAAGGCTATAAAACAACTGCACACTATCGTTCAAAGCCCATAGGCGATTTTGTGGGGAACTATATAGCAGGCACAGTTTGCAATTCTGAAGTTGTTCTCAATGGGATTGATGACGAGAGTACAACTATTGTTGACGCTCGAGCAAATGCCCGCTTTGTGGGTTCAGCAGCTGAGCCGTATCAGGGTTCGCGCAGTGGTCATATCCCAAAATCCGTCAACATTCCTTTTCTTGACTTATTGCAAGGTTATCGCTTTAGGCCGCCAAAGGATATTCGAGAAATATTTGAAAAGCAGACCACTGTTGGTCGCAAGCTTATCTGTTCGTGTGGTTCTGGCATAACTGCTTGTGTGGTTATGTTGGCAGCAGATGTTATCGGCATTCAAAATCTTTGCCTTTATGATGGCTCTTGGAGTGAGTGGGGAAGTGACCCTAAACTTCCTATTGAAAAATCACGAAATATGCCGGTTAAAAAGAATAATGATAATTAGAAAATATCAAGAATCGGATTGGATTGAGCTGTGGCCAATTATTGAAAAGGTATTTCGTGAAGGTGAAACTTATGCGTTTTCCCCAGATATCACAGAGCAAGAGGCGCACAAGGTTTGGATAGAGCTGCCTATGAAAACATGGATCGTTGTTGGGGAGGATAATCAGCTTTTAGGTACATATTACATAAAAACAAATCAGCCGGAGCTTGGTTCCCATGTGTGTAATTGCGGTTATATAGTTTCAGAAAATGCAAGGGGAAAGGGCTTAGCGACGAGTATGTGTGAGCACTCTCAAACTTTGGCTAAAGAACTAGGATTTAGAGCCATGCAATATAATCTTGTCGTTTCAACAAATAAAGGTGCAATTCGTTTGTGGGAAAAACTTGGATTTCTTATAGTTGGCAACTTGCCGAAAGCATTTAAGAGTAAGAAAGACAGCTATGTTGATGCGCTTATAATGTATAAAACATTAGTCACTCGTTAGCCGCCATGCACTATCAAGACGTGATCAGTTATTGGTTTTCAGAAAAAAGCCAAAAACATTGGTTTAACTCAACGCCAGAGATTGATGCTGCAATTAAGGCAAAATTTGAAGGCTTATGGGAAATGGCAGCAGCTGGTGAGCTTGATTTTTGGTGTGAAACTCCTGAAGGCAGCCTGGCGCTCATTATCGTATTGGACCAATTTCCATTGAATATGTTTCGCGGTGAGGCTAAAAGTTTTCAAACAGAGCATAGGGCAGTTGAAGTGGCATTGAAGTCGATTGACAATGGCGTTGATAAGTTATTAAGCGATGAAGAGCTGCATTTTTTATTAATGCCTTTGATGCACAGTGAAGAGCTTAAAGAGCAAGAATTATCAGTAAAGCTTTTTAAGGCGTATAACTTAATCGACGGACTGAGCTTCGCCGAGCATCACCGAGATTTAATTAAAGAATTTGGTCGTTTTCCCCACAGAAATGAAATATTAAGCCGTAAGAGCATGCCAGAAGAAATTGAGTATTTAGCCTCCAAACGTGCTTTCATCGGATAACTCCCAAGCAAGGCTTGGGGGGTGAGGTGTTTAATTGAAAGAGGTTATTGTCTTTGTAGTTAAGTAAAAACAATTTCGTTATTGACCACTCTGGCTTTAATGGTTGAGCCAGATATGTACTCGCCAGCGAGTATTTTTTGTGACAGTGGATTTTCCATTAGTTGTTGAATGGTTCGCTTGAGAGGGCGTGCGCCAAAAACAGGATCATAACCGCGCTCTACTATCAAATCCATTACCTCATCGCTCATTGTAATCGACAGGTCTAAGTCAGCCAGTCTGGAACGCAGTTGTTCAATTTGTAGTGCTGCAATACCTTTGATTTGAGGCTTTCCAAGGTTGTCAAAAATAACAATTTCATCAATTCGATTGACAAATTCCGGTCTGAAGTGCTCACTGACCAGTTGTGTTAATTCGCTCTGCAAGTCTTTCCCAGGGTTTTCTTGAATCAGGTTTGAACCCAAATTGGATGTCATCACGATGACGGTATTTTTAAAATCAACCGTGCGACCTTGACCGTCCGTTAGACGGCCATCGTCCAACACCTGCAACAAAACATTAAAGACATCTGGATGGGCTTTTTCAATTTCATCTAACAAAACAATGGAATACGGTTTGCGCCGCACGGCTTCGGTAAGTACGCCGCCTTGTTCATAGCCGACATAACCGGGAGGTGCGCCAATCATTCTAGCGACCGAGTGCTTTTCCATAAATTCACTCATGTCGATGCGCACAATGGCTTGTTCTGTATCAAACAGAAAATCAGCCAATGCTTTGGTAAGTTCTGTTTTACCCACGCCGGTTGGACCCATAAAAAGAAAAGAACCATCAGGTCGAGAGGGGTCCGACAGACCAGCACGGGCGCGACGAACGCCATCAGATATAACTTCAACCGCTTTTTCTTGACCGACCAAGCGCTGGTGAATGATGGACTCCATCTGCAGCAGTTTATCTCTTTCACCCTCCATCATCTTATCCACGGGAATGCCTGTCCAGCGGGCAACAATGTGAGCGATTTCATCCTCGGTGACTTTGTTTTTCAATAGTGTCATATTGTCACTATCAATACTTTCAGCTTGAATGATTTTTTTCTCTAACTCTGGGATAACGCCGTATTGCAATTCACTCATTTTCCCTAGATCACTGTTACGATGCGCTGTTTCAAGCTCTAATTTGGCGTGCTCAAGCTCTTCTTTTAACTGTTGTGCCCCTTGCACCAAGGATTTTTCCTTTTTCCAAACTTCTTCCAAATTAGCGTATTCTTTTTCAAGTGTTGTAATATGCATCTCAAGCTCTTTGAATCTTTCTTTAGAAGCCTTGTCTTTCTCTTTTTTTAGCGCCATACGTTCGATTTTTAGTTGCACGAGCTTACGATCTAGTTTGTCCATTGATTCGGGTTTTGAATCAATCTCCATACGGATTTGTGAAGCGGCCTCATCGATCAAATCAATCGCCTTATCGGGTAACTGTCTGTCGGTAATGTAGCGCTGAGAGAGGTTTGTTGCGGCAATAATTGCTGGGTCGGTAATCTCTACACCATGATGCACTTCGTATTTTTCTTTAAGACCACGCAGGATAGCAATGGTGTCTTCTTCACTGGGTTCATCCACCAATACTTTTTGAAAGCGACGCTCCAAGGCCGAATCTTTTTCAATGTATTGACGGTATTCATCCAATGTCGTTGCACCCACACAGTGAAGATCACCACGCGCTAGGGCTGGCTTTAACATATTGCCGGCATCCATCGCGCCATCAGTTTTGCCGGCACCGACCATGGTGTGCAATTCGTCAATAAAGAGAATCACCTGCCCTTGCTCAGCTTCCAGCTCTTTTAAAACAGCTTTTAGACGCTCTTCGAATTCGCCACGATATTTAGCACCGGCAACAAGTGCCGCCATATCGAGTGATAAAACACGTTTGCCTTTAACGCCTTCAGGTACTTCACCATTGATGATGCGTTGTGCTAAACCCTCAACAATAGCCGTTTTACCTACCCCTGGCTCACCAATTAGTACCGGGTTGTTTTTCGTGCGACGTTGCAATACCTGGATAGCGCGACGGATTTCAGAGTCACGGCCAATGACAGGGTCAAGCTTACCGTCAATAGCGCTTTGGGTTAAGTCTGTGGTGTATTTTTCTAAAGCCTGTCTTTGTGTTTCGGTATTTTGCTCGTTCACGGTCTGCCCTCCTCTAAGTTTTTCAATAGCTTGTGTAATTTGTGTTTTGTTGGCACCGCAGTCTTTTAAAAGTTGGGCGGTTTTATCGGTTGACTCAAGGAGTGCAAGTAGAAATAATTCAGTTGACAGGTAAGCATCTCCTTTTTCACCAGCTAATTTATCTGTTTGATTTAAAAGACGCAATAAGTTTTGTGAAATATTAACCTCACCATTAGGCTTATCTATTGTGCCAAGCGCGCCTAGGGCCTGTGTTAGTTTGTTCGAGAGTTGATTTGAATCGACTTTAGTTTGCGTCAAGATATTGCTGACACTGCTCGTTGTATCATCCATCATTATTTTCAGTACGTGGAGCCCATCAATAACGCTGTGATCGCTTCTAACTGCTAGTGATTGTGCGCTGGCTAAGTCTTGCTGAAATTGGCTGGTTAATTTATTAATATCCATTGTCTAAATCAGTATCTATAGTGTTCAATACCTTTTATTTATGGGATGATTGGCACTTTTCAAGTGACAAACCATAAAGCCATCAATGAGCAGCATGCTGAGTATCGTATTATTTGAGCCAGAAATTCCCAACAATACTGGCAGTATTATTCGTCTGTGTGCCAATATGGGGGCAACACTGCATTTGATTAAACCTTACGGTTTTGAGATTACCGACAAACGGCTAAGAAGAGCGGGGCTGGACTACAAAGATTTAATGTGTATGGTGGAGTACGATGACTTTGATGATTATCTTGATAAAGCCAATCCCAGTCGTATTTTTGTTGTCAGTTCAAAAGTGCAAACAAATTACACAGATGTCAATTACCAAAAGGGTGATTCATTTTTATTTGGTCGAGAGACCAGTGGATTGCCTGATACTATTCGTAACCAATTTGAAGGTATTACGCTACCGATGCAGGATAATTCTCGTAGTTTGAATTTAGCCAATTGTGCTTCAATTGTGGCCTATGAGGCTTGGCGTCAACTTAATTTTTGCAAGCTGTAAGCATTATTAAAATCTTTGATTTTGGCCACTTTCTTGCCCGAAAGTTGAACTTTTTTCAGTAGTAGGGATCCTTGTCCTGTGGCTACTTCACATAGACCTTTTTCAAGGTTCATGATTTCTCCGGGTCTTTTGTTGTGAGGTGAATCAACAACTTCAGCCTCTAAAATGCGTAGTGTTTTATCCTCAAACTGCAGACTTTTCGCTGGGCACTGCGCAATGGGGTAGGGGTTAAAAGCACGAATCATGCGGTTAATCTCAACAGCGCTTTGGCGCCAATCAATCCAAGCCCCTTGCTTGCTTAACTTGTGCGCGTAAGTAATACCACTCTTTTCTTGAGGTACAGCCGTTAAATCGTCTAAATTATTAAGCGCTTCGAGAATGCTCTCGGCACCTATTATTGCTAATTTATTGTGTAAGGATTCTGCAGTATCATTGTCAGCAATAGTGCATTTTTTTTCAAGCAAGATATCGCCAGTATCCAGCCCTTCGTTCATTTGCATTATCCCAACACCTGTCTCGACATCGCCAGCCAAAATGGCGCGCTGAATGGGCGCTGCACCACGCCAGCGGGGTAGGAGTGAGGCATGGATATTTAAGCAGCCAAACTTAGGAGTCTCTAGTGCAGCTTTTGGTAATATTTGTCCGTAGGCAACCACCACCATAGCGTCGGCATTCAGGCTTGCAAGCTCAGCTTGAGTTTCTGAGTCGTGGAAATTTTGAGGCTGAAAGACGGGCAGATTGTGATCTTGTGCATAAATCTTAACCGGGCAAGCGCTCATCACTTTGCCACGGCCTTTTGGTCGATCAGGCTGACAATACACTGCAATAATTTCATGTTCTGATTTATTGAGGGCGTCAAGTGTCTCAACGGAGAAAGCGGGCGTTCCGGCAAAAATTATTTGCATTACTTTAATGAATGTCGCGCTGCCTTGATTGCCAAAGACACTTGCTCTGGCGCCGTACCGCCTAAGTGGTTACGCGCATTAAGCGAGCCTTCTAGCGAGATAAAATCAAAGATATCCGCCTCAATGGTGCTATTGAATGATTGCAACTCTTCAAGGCTTAACTCACTTAAATCTTTGCTTTGAGTAATGGCGTAAGCAACAGCATTACCAACCACATCGTGGGCATCTCGAAACGGCATGCCTTTCTTTACGAGATAGTCTGCCAAATCTGTTGCTGTTGTATAACCCTTGAGTGTTGAGCTGCGCATGGTTTCGGTATTGGCTTTGATCGTTGGCACCATGTCGGCAAAGACGCGCAAGCAGGCTTGCAAGGTTTCTACTGTGTCGAAAAGTGGCTCTTTGTCTTCTTGGTTGTCTTTGTTGTAAGCCAGCGGTTGACCTTTCATCAAAGTCAAAAGAGCGATTAAATTACCATTGACACGGCCTGTTTTGCCGCGCACCAATTCAGGCACGTCTGGGTTTTTCTTTTGCGGCATAATGGATGAGCCGGTACAGAAGCTATCCGGCAAGGTGACAAAGTTAAATTGGGCACTTGACCAAAGGATTAGCTCCTCCGAGAAGCGCGACAAATGCATCATAATCAAACTGGCGTTAGAGCAGAATTCAATGGCAAAATCACGATCGCTCACTGCGTCAATCGAGTTGGCGCAAATGCGCTCGAAGCCCAACAGTTCAGCTGTGCGCTCACGATTAATCGGATAGCTTGTGCCAGCTAATGCTGCCGCACCCAGTGGCATTGTGTTAATACGTTTATAGCTATCCTCAAGACGTTCATAATCGCGCTTAAGCATTTCAAAATATGCCAACAAGTGATGACCGAAACTGACTGGTTGCGCTGCTTGAAGGTGGGTAAAGCCCGGCATAATAGTGGATTTTTCTTGCTCGGCAAGATCCAGTAATGCATGCAAGAGGCGCAATATTTCCTCGTTAATCGTTTGCACTTGATCACGTAGGTAAAGTCGAATATCGGTTGCCACTTGGTCGTTACGTGAGCGACCGGTATGTAATTTTTTGCCTGGCAAGCCGCAAATGTCAGTAAGGCGCGCTTCAATATTCATATGCACATCTTCCAAATCAATCGACCATTCGAACTTGCCGTCACTGATTTCGTCTTTAATGGTTGCAAGGCCGTCTAGAATTTGCTTTAGTTCGTCTTTGGTTAGCACATCAACTTCGCTAAGCATTGTTGCATGCGCTTCTGAGCCTTGAATGTCATAAAAGGCCAACACCTTGTCAAAAGTTACAGAGGCGCCAAAAATTTTGACAAATTCGTCTGTTGGTTCGTTGAAGCGACCACCCCAAAGATTGTTTGTTTTAGAAGTCATGTGTTAATTGTTGTTTAGCATTATTTGTGCGCTAATTATCCCTTTAATCCAACTAAACAGGCCAAATATTTATAATTGCTTCTGCAAAGCAATGTTGGTTGCTACTGATAGCCAACTATTCTGTATTATCGTTATCATTGGGCAACATTGGTAGCCAGTACCCGATAAAATAATTACCATGAAAAAAAAACTTAAAATTGCCACTCGAAAAAGTCCTTTAGCCCTTTGGCAGGCTGAATATGTAAAGTCACAGCTACAGTTACTACACCCCGATCTGGAAATTGAATTGATTAAGATGACCACTCAAGGCGATCAAATTCTTAATTCGCCACTGTCAAAGATTGGCGGTAAGGGTTTGTTTATTAAAGAACTTGAAGTGGGTATGTTAGAAGGGCGAGCAGACATTGCCGTGCATTCGATGAAAGATGTGCCTTATGCTATTCCAGAGGCTTTTGAGCTTGGCGTAGTGATGGCTAGAGAAAATCCTTTCGATGCTTTTGTGTCCAATAATTACAATCATTTGAGCGAATTACCACAAGGTGCGAGAGTTGGTTCGTGCAGCATGAGAAGAGTTGTGCAAATAAAAGCCATTAGGCCCGACCTAGAAATTCTGGATCTAAGAGGTAATGTTAATACCCGTCTAAGAAAACTGGATGATGGTGAGTATGACGCGATTATTTTGGCTTGTGCAGGCCTCATTAGACTGGGTTTTGAAGATAGAATCAAACACCCCATGGATGCTGACACTTCCTTGCCGGCTGTTGGGCAGGGCGCACTTGGGATCGAGATTAGAAAGGGTGACAATGAAGTTATTGAGCTTATTCAAGACTTAATTGACCAAGATACAATGACGGCGGTCTTGGCTGAGCGAGCAATGAATGCGGCATTGGAGGGCGGTTGTTCGGTGCCGATTGCAGGCTATGCGACTCTTGATGGGGAGGTGTTGACACTCAAAGGTTTGGTTGGTAATGTCAATTCGGGTGAAATATTAACCGAAGAGTGTGTTGGTTATGTTTCTAATCCTGAAGCTTTGGGGCAACTGGTGGCCAATAATCTGATTGCCAAGGGCGCCAAAAGATTACTACAAGAGGATTAATACCATGGTTTTAACAAGTGACGAAATTAACAGTGCATTGCATAACTTGGATAGATGGCAGATTGTTGATGGCCATCTCTCAAAAGAATTTGAATTTAAGGGCTTTATACAGGCCATGGGCTTTATGTCTCAAGTGGCCATTCATGCACAGGTTTTGCAGCACCATCCCGAATGGTCCAATGTTTACAACAGGGTTAAGATTAATCTAACCACACACGATGAGGGCGGTATTACCGAGTTGGATACCCGTCTTGCGGAAAAAGCAGAGCGTGTTTATAAAGCGATGATTACTTGAGATGACAACATTAAAAGCCATTGGCTACGATGGTAATGAGTTTGTTTCCTTTGAAAAACAAATGCCCGATGCCTCGGGTAGGGATTTATTGATCGAAATTAAAGCAATTTCTATCAACCCAATTGATAGCAAGGTTAAGCATATGGTTGGAGGTAGCCCGGAAAAACCATTAATTTTGGGCTTTGATGCTTGTGGTGTTGTCAAATCGATTGGCGAAGAGGTAAGTCTTTTCAAACTAGGCGATGAAGTTTACTACGCAGGCGATATGGCGCGTGATGGATCGAATGCTAATATCCAACTGATTGATGAAAGAATCGTGGGCCATAAGCCCAGTTCACTCAGTTTCGCAGAGGCTGCGGCGATGCCTCTCACCACTGTGACCGCCTGGGAGTCACTGTTTGATCGATTGGGTATTAATGAGGATGACGCCGGAAAAAGTATTTTGTTGATTGGTGCTGCAGGTGGTGTGGGCTCTATTGCGATGCAACTGGCCAAACAAGTTGCAAAATTAAAAGTAATTGCCACTGCTTCAAGAGCTGAGAGTAAAGACTGGTGTCTAAAAATGGGCGCCGATGTGGTGTTAGAGCATCATAATTTGTTATCTCAGTTGACACAGAAAAACGTAAAAGCGCCGGATTTTATTTTGTGCATGGGTGTGCCCGATGATTATATGGAAGAGATGATCTCTGTAATTAAGCCACAGGGCTCTATTTGTTTGTTAGCCAATGCCAGAGAGGCTTTTGATATCAATCAATTAAAAGCCAAGAGCATTAAGCTCGTGTGGGAGATGATGTTCACTCGTTCAAAATTTGAGACCGAAGATATGAGCGAACAGGGAAAGATACTCAACACGCTCTCTGGGCTTATCGATAACAACAAGATTAACTGCACTGTAACGCGCCAACTAAGCTCGATTAATGTAGCGAACATTACTAGAGCTCACAATGTAATTGAGGCGGGCGCTATGATTGGTAAATTGACGATTTCGAACGAATAGTAAACTCTAGTCGAATAGGGCGTCAACAAATTCCTTGCTCTTAAAGGGTCGCAGGTCGTCGATGCCTTCCCCTACACCAATGTAGCGGATAGGTAAATTGAGCGTGTCAGAAATGGCAAATAGCACACCACCTTTTGCGGTACCATCGAGCTTGGTGACACTAATGCCTGACAATTCAATTGCTTTGTTAAACTCGCGGGCTTGCTGAATAGCGTTTTGTCCAGAGCCGCCGTCGATAACCAACATCGTTTCGTGCGGTGCATCTTCACGGTGCTTTTTTAGAACGCGTTTGATTTTTTCGAGCTCCTGCATCAAGTTGTTTTGCGTGTGCAGTCGTCCTGCAGTATCTGCAATTAAAATATCGATGTTTTTAGCGAGTGCAGATTGATAGGCATCATAAACCACAGAGGCCGAATCAGCCCCTGTTTTTTGTGCCACAACAGGGATATTATTACGCTCTCCCCAGACTTTGAGTTGTTCAACGGCAGCAGCTCTATATGTGTCACCAGCAGCCAACATGACAGACTTGCCTTGGTCTTGAAGAGACTTGGCCAGTTTACCAATAGTGGTGGTTTTGCCAGCGCCATTAATGCCAACCACAAGGATAACAAAAGTCGTGTCACTTTCAGTGACTAATTGGTTGTCAGCGACAAGCAGTGATTCAAGCTCGCCTTTGAGTAGTTGGTAAAGGCTGTCTTCGTCTTTTAGTGTTTTTCGCGAGGCTTTTTTGCGGATAGATTCCAATACTTTATCGGTGGTATCAATGCCAATATCAGCGCTAATGAGTAACATCTCAAGCTCATCTAGCAGGTCATCATCAATTTGTTTTTTGCCGAGCAAGATAGAAGACAGACCATCACCAAGGCGCTGTCTAGACTTAAATAAACGATCCTTTAAAGAGGTTTTTTGAGCGGGTGCTTGCTCGACTGAGTTTTGATTTTTTTTGAAAAAACTTAACATGAGGCTTTTACAATAATTATTTTAAATTTGATAGTGGGATTTTTTCATTTTACAAGGCACAATTTTTGAAACTCTACTTGTTGTCTAGTAATAAAATTTAACGCAGGAAAACGCAAAATACCCCCTATCCCAAAGGGCTGAGGCTAAAAATACTAAAAAATGCAGAAAAATTCTCATCAATAGCTAGTGCTATTAATTTCATACTTTTACACATTTTTTATTCATTTTTATCGCTCAGCAAATCTTAAAATGATTGCTGTAAAGGTCTCAACATAATGATTTAAGCAATTTAAGGTGATGAGATTTTACTATGCTCATCAACTTGCGTTGTTTAATTAGTAAGGCGGTTGTTGAATGTTTTTGGCAATAATAAGCAGTAATTGGTCAATAGCCTGCATTTTTGACATCGCTTCCATCATCGGCCCTTTAAAGGTCAGCCCGCCAACAGTTAAGTGATACATAAAGTCGTTTTCACCTTTTGCGATCATATGCCAGTCTTCGATGTCGGCAAAAAACTGGTAATCAACATCGGCGTCAATCGAAGAATCCACAGATCTGGCACTATTGATCCAAGTGATTATCTTGCCTGATCTGTCGATATGTAGCTCAATGCTTTGGAAAGAGTGGTTGACGAAGATTTGCACAATTTTAAAGTTTTTCCCGCCGTCATTTTCAACCCAGCCAGAGCTAACCAATTCATTTGGACCGTTAGACTTGTTAAAGTCTTTTACCAAGACATTTGTGTCAGCAAAAGAGGTCAGTGCAAAAGCACTTGCCAATAGTGCGATAATAATCGTGGTGAATTTCATTTTGGTTGAAATACTAAATGTGTTAATCACTTATAATGTTATCACAGGGTGCCTCCAAAGTTGGTAGAGATTCTTTATGTTCTGCAGACTATTGAAAACGGTATGATGTCATTATTTGTAGGAGTTGCTATGCTTTGGGTAAAGGCGTTTCATGTCATTAGTGTGATTACTTGGTTTGCCGCACTTTTCTATTTGCCACGCTTGTTTGTTTATCATTCAATGGCGCAGGATGAAATCAGCATTGAGCGCTTTAAAGTGATGGAGCGTCGACTTTACAAAGGCATCATGATGCCGAGCTTTATTATCACCACCTTACTTGGCTCTTGGATGCTGTATGACTACGCATGGCAGAGTTATTCCACGGATCTTTGGCTTCATATTAAACTGGTATTGGTATTGATTCTTGTTGTGTACCATTTTTATTGTGGACATTTAGTGAGTGTTTTTGCAAAAGATGAAAATACCCGTTCTGATCGTTTTTATCGCTGGTTTAATGAGTTTCCTACTGTATTGTTATTGGGTATCGTAATACTGGTTGTGGTCAAGCCTTTTTAGTTCATAATACGTTCAAATTTTATAGTCTGGAGGGTAAATGAGTGTAATTACTGATGATGTAAAAGCTATGAATTCTTATATTAATCGCAAGGTTGATATAGATTCTGTTGCAATGTTTAAGGGTAATGAGCACATTATCAAACTCAACTTTACCTTTGATATAAAACTCATTCGTGAAGCGCTGGATGAAGTCAAATCAAAGTCCGAATTTAAAACAGCATGTTCGGGTTTTCACGCCTTGGCGATGACCAAAAGAAAAGGACACTCTGTTGACAACGACAAAGACCTGATAGGGCGATACTACACCCGCGTGGATGACTCTTACCAAGAAATTGCTAAAGATGAGTTGGTAGATGAAGCTGCATTCACTGAGTTGGTAGATGTATTCAGGGGTACTTATTTTGAGCATATTCATCAACAGCTTTCATCTCGCTACCCAATAGGTCGAGTTCGTATTCTTGAGAAGGGCGTCTTTAATTGCAACTCTTGGCACCGCGACCCCGAGCCACGTATCCATATTCCGATTGTTACCAACCCAGGTGCTTTGTTTATCGTTAACCATCACTGCACGCATTTGCCCGCAGATGGTTCTGTTTACTTTACCGACACTCGAGGCTATCATACCGCGTTAAATGGCGGTGATCAGCCAAGAACTCACCTTGTGGCCGCATTGGCTTACCCAGAATTTCAGCCTTAATTATGGCAAATCAATATACTAAGCTGGATATTACAAACAAAGAACCGGCAGATTGTATTGACCTCAGGAGTGATACTGTCACTCTTCCATCTGCAGAGATGTTTCAAGCTATGGCGTGGGCAAAATTAGGCGATGATGTTTATGGCGAAGATAAAGAGACCAACGATTTACAAGATTATGCAGCTGAGCTTTTAGGCAAAGAAGCCGCCCTGTTTTTTCCAACTGGGACACAAAGTAATCTCAGCGCTATTTTGTCGCACTGTCAGCGAGGCGATGAAGTACTGATTGGTCGTGAGTACCATACCAATGTTTATGAGGCGCACGGAGCCTCGGTGTTGGGTGGCGTGGGAATTTGCACGATTGATACCAATCATCGTGGCAGCATCTCTGTTAAAGACATGCTTAGTCAAATTAAGGCGGACGATCCTCATTTTGGTATTACAAAATTACTTTGCCTGGAAAACACGGTTTCTGGTCGAGTGCAGTCTCAGGAGAAAATTAACGAGTTGGCAGACGCTGCACATGCGCGTGGCCTCAAGGTGCATTTGGATGGTGCGCGTTTATTCAATGCTCACATCCACTCAGGCTTATCGCTAAAAGATTTATGCTATAGTTTGGATAGTGTTTCTATATGTCTATCCAAAGGCTTAGGCACGCCAGCCGGCTCTTTGCTGGTGGCTGATCACGAGACTGTCAAAAAGGCAAAACGCCTAAGAAAGATACTGGGCGGGGGTATGCGTCAAGTAGGTGTTTTGGCTGCTTGTGGTATGTATGCGCTCAAGAATAATGTTGCTAGATTGCAAGAGGATCATGATAACGCTCGCCGGTTAAGCCAAGGCTTGTCAAAGTGCAAAGGTTTGCAAGTTGACGTGGACGAAGCACAAACTAATATGACGTTTTTTCATTGCCCGGAAGAGCATCAAGAGTCTTTACAGGTATTTCTGCTTGAAAATAACGTCCTAGTTCCCAAGCTTTCATCGGCCTCTCGTTTGGTGTGCCACCTGGGTGTTTCAAAAGCGGATATTGACTTTACCGTTGAGGTTTTTCAGCACTACTTTAAAGATTGAAATGGCTTGTAAAAATTGCCATATTCAGGCAATACTTCGGAATTACTACAATGGTTTGCCCATAATTAGATCCAATAAGCCCTTGACGTTGTCTTCTTTATCTAGGTTTTCAATCAGCCTGATTAGCTGATTTTGTTTTGATGCCGATATAATACCTTTGGTTAATTGAATAAATTTTGTTTGAATTTCCTCATTACTCAAAGGGTTTTCCACATCCCCCCTAGCTTCAATATTTTCAATCTCTAATTTGCTGCCATTTTGTAAGATAATAACAACGCTTGCGAAGCGTTTTGCAGGGAAGGCGTCTGTATGACTTTGATTTTCTTCGAGTTTTATTTTGTTTTGAAGTTTTCTAATTACAGGGTCATTAAGTGAGCTTTCACTCATCTCTTCAGCGCCAATTTTCCCCCAGGCAAGCATTGCAGCAACAGGGTAACCAACAGAATATTGCGCCTCATCACTGGAAGTGGGTTTTTTAGTTCCAAGGCGTACAGCATGGTGAAAAGTGCTGATTTTTATTTCTTGGATGTCTTTGACAGAGAATAAGGACTGTTTTTGTAACAAAATAATGGCCTCAATTGCTGGCTGAGCCCAGCGACAGGTGGGCCATGGTTTAAAATACTGATTTAATAATTCGTAACGCAGAAAGTAATCTTTTTCGTTTGCTTGAGTGACACTTAAAGCGGGTGCACCGGTAAACCCCTCTTGCGCCATGAATACCGAGCTAACACCTGTCAAGGCTCCCCAGCCCGCACCATCTTTAACCATTGTTGGTCGATCAACGCAGCGCATCATCGGACTTCTTGGTGCGTAATATTCAGCAATACCGAGAGCGTGATTTAACTGACCTTCATTTAGTTTCAATAGTTTCGCGCCCATTGCAGCAACCCCGATAGCCGCCCAAGCGCCTGAAGTATGATATTCCTTTGCACATCTATGTAATTCGATACCGCTTCGCAAAGAAACCTCATAACCAATCACCAGTAGTTCTAAGAAATATTGACCAGAAATGGTTGTTTTTTCATTGCTTAAGTGATCAACCATAGACAATAGTGATGGCAATACAGTGGCACCAGCGTGACCTTTACACAATCTATGGCCGTCGTGAGCGTCAAGAGAGTCAATTAATATTGCTCCAGAGAATGCTGCTCCAGGCACTGAACAGGTACCATCAAAACCGATAAGGCGGGCGTAGCTATTTTTGCTAGGGCCAAACTGCATAGTTGCGAATTTTGACGCAATTTGTGCCGCCGAAGTTGTGTGAGCGGCAATTGCCACACCAAGAGTGTCTAAAAGGCAACGTTTAGACATTGTTTGAACTGTAACTGGCAGCGAATTCCAGTCAATATCAGTGATGAAATTATGAATGTTTTGCAATAGCTCTTCCTATGTAAATACCTGGGTTCTGCGCGAGTAATTAGCATTTATCTAGTTGAGATAATCACCAAATGATTGTAGTTTCTATAAAACCACTCCCAAGATTACTAAGAACTTTTATGCATGCAAATTGTAAACCACTATTACACCTATAAAATATCTCAAAAACGACTATTATTAGCATATATGCGACTATTTTTTAGCTATTTTTAGTCACAATAAGTTGATGTACGCTTAGAGATAAAAAACTAATAAACAATTAGAAGAGTTAGTGATTAACAAAGTTGCTAGAACGAATATAAGCACTACGCCAGTCATTGATGGGGCGCTGATTACTTTTTATAGGTTGAGTAAGTATTTTTTTAGCGATGGAGAAACTGGAACAATTGCGCCGGCTTTCCAAGTGCGCTTTCTTGTTTCTTTGGGTGTGAATTTGTAATAGTTTTTATAGCATTTGGCAAAATATGAGGGTGCAATGAAACCGCATTTTTCACCCACTTCGGCAATATTGTCGTTGGTTTCTCGAAGCAACAGGTTGGCCTTCTCAAGCCGCAAGTGCATGTAGAAAGTGTGTATATCAAGATGAAAGTGTTTCTGAAATAATCGCTCCAAGTGGCGCATTCCAACATTGGCATTCTGCGCTAATTGGCTGATTTGTTTCGGCTCTTGCAAGTGAGCCAACATGTGAGTGAGTGTTTTTATAACAGCAGGGTTGTATACTTTATATTGCTCAATTATGCTAAGTTTTTGTTTTTCAGTTGTGAGTCGATTGGCTGGATACAAAAAAAAGTCAGCAATCTTCTTTGATAATAAAACACTTTGTTGTTGTCGGATAAGTTCAAGCATCAAATCAAGACAAGTAAGTCCGCCACCGCATGTTAATACCCCGCAATCAATTTCAAAGAGATTGCCGGTCATGTTGATATTGGGAAATTCCTCCAAGAAGAGCTCCTGACTTTCCCAATGGATGGTGCAGCGTTTATGATTAATGATGCCGGCAAAGGCTAACAAAAAAGTTGCAGTTGAAGCGCCCCCTATCTGAGTATTGCTTCTTTGAGCTTTTCTCAAAAAATATTTTATTGCTTTCGTATAGTGTTGACGCACATAGTTTCCAGAGACCAGCCAAAGGTAGTCACGCGTACAAGACTCATCAAGCTGGATGGTTGGTTGGTGGGAAATACCATTGCTAGCAGTCACCGGTAGATTGTCTATGGTAACCAGCTCCCAAGCGTAGATTTGTTTATTGGCAACGTCATTGGCCATTCTTAGTGGCTCAATAAGGGAGGCGAATGAAAGGAAAGAAAAATCTTCTAATAATAAAAAACAAAAAGTAATCGGCACCCCCTCATTAATGGCTGGCGTAGCGCTTACATTTTCTTGATCGACTTTGTTAACCATTAGGCTTTCTATTTATTTATTGTTTATTATGCTTAAGTGTATTTCAGCTTATTGTAGCTAAAAATAGTTAAAAAAGTCGCATATATGCTAAAAATAGTCGCTTTTGAGATATTTTATGGATGTAGTAGTGGTTTACAATTTGCATGCATTAATAGTTCTTAGTAATCTTGGGGGAGTAGTTTTATAGAAACTGCAAGTCATTTAAACAATTTTCTCGACTAGATACAAAAGCCTCCTAGCTACAATTTAATGTGAAAAATAAGATGTCGGAATATCTTATTTTGTTACACCATTTTTTATCTTAATAGGAGAGATCATATGAGTAAGCAGACGATTAACGGTTTGCCGTTACACCCAGCAATCTCGATGTACAAGGAAGAGGTGTTGGATAATCAACTTTCGCGACGTGAGTTTTTAGCACGCGCATCGGCCCTAGGGGCAACAACTGTGGCTGCGTACAGCATGCTCGGTTTGGTGGCACCATCAACGGCCATGGCGGCAACGCCAAATCAAGGCGGAACAATGCGCCTACAAATGGACGTTCGTGGACTCAAAGATCCGCGCACTTATGACTGGTCAGAAATCGCTAACTTTACTCGAGGTTGGTTAGAATATTTGGTTCAGTTCAACAGTGACGGTACTTTTGAGGGTCGTTTATTAGAAAGCTGGTCTGCGAATGCTGATGCTACTCAATACACACTTAACGTTAGAAAGGGTGTTACTTGGAATAACGGTGATGCATTTACTGCGGCTGATGTTGCGCGCAATATCGAGGGTTGGTGTGATAAGAGTTTAGATGGTAATTCTATGGCTGGTCGAATGAATAGCTTGATTGATGCTGACACAGGTAAGGCAGCAGCAGGATCAATTGTGGCTGTGGATGATCATACGGTTCAATTAAACTTACCATCTCCGGATATTACTATTATTCCTGGTATGGCAGATTATCCTGCAGCGATTGTCCATTCATCGAGCACTTCAGAAACAATGTTGAGTAATCCAATTGGTACGGGACCTTATCTACCTGATGGCCATGAGGTAGGAGTTAAGGCGGCCTTAGCCAGAAACAATAACCATCAATGGTGGGGAGAGGGAGCATACTTGGATCGTATTGAGTTTATCGATTATGGTACCGAAACTTCTGCTAAAGTAGCTGGTGCAGAGTCTGACGAATTTGATATGAATTATCAAGTTGTGGGCGAGTATGTTGATATTTTTGACAGCATGCCCGGTTGGCAACAGTCTTCAGCAGTGACCGCTTCAACAATTGTTATTCGTTGCAATCAAGATGCAGAAGTTGGTGGTATTAAGCTTTACCAAGATAAAAACATCCGTCGTGCTTTAGCGATGTGTGTTGATAATTCTGAAGTTTTGGAGTTGGGTATTGACGGTAGAGGTACGCCTGCGGAGAATCACCATGTGTGTCCGATTCATCCAGAATATGCCGAGCTACCCCCTCAAGTCGTCGATCGCGAGAAAGCAATGGCCCTGATGTTTGAATCTGGTCTTGCTAGTCATGAGCATGAGTTGATCTCGATCGATGATGATTGGCGTCGTAACACAACAGATGCTGTTGCGGATCAAATTCGTAAATCTGGCATCAAGGTTAAGCGTACGATTCTTCCGGGCTCTACTTTCTGG
>Ga0105352_1000300_pt1 | contig 30515 bp, 4 predicted proteins | sample EN8Hudsemesocosm_FD_83507 | JGI IMG/M metagenome (GOLD analysis project Ga0105352, IMG submission 83507) | Methane-oxidizing microbial communities from mesocosms in the Hudson Canyon - EN8B Hudson Canyon | ecosystem: Environmental > Aquatic > Marine > Cold seeps | place: Hudson Canyon | collected...
CGTTTAATGGATAAGTTAAACGATATTCAGGTGCCTGAGTTATCGATTAAGCAATCCGTTTTGTATGATCTGCTTAATTCATTAAAACACCATAATGAAGTGTATAAAAAAGCGGGTGCTGTGCATGGTTGTGCTTTATGTACAGGAAGCCATATTGATTTCTTTGTCGAAGATGTAGGTAGACACAATGCCGTTGATTCCATCGCGGGCTATATGTGGTTAAATCAAATTTCTGGCAAAGATAAGATTTTTTATACCACGGGTAGATTAACCTCCGAAATGGTCATCAAAGTTGCTCAGATGGGAGTTCCCATTTTACTTTCCCGCTCTGGTGCCACCCAAATGGGACTGGATATGGCGAAACAATCAGGTGTTACCCTTATTTCCAGAGCCAGGGGTAAGCACTTTATGGTTCTTAATGGGGCTGAAAATATTGAGTTTGAAGAATACTTTAGATAAGTTTCAATCAACATCCCTTCTGTATTCTGATGGTAGTACAAACTAGCAGGGGGAATTTTAACAGGCCAGCATTGGAAATGTAAAACCAGCCTTTCTTTATAAAGTTTAGTCATGACGCCTGTTTTCCAACAGGCTATAAGTAGCAAGTAATTGCTTTTAACACTTTCACATTTCAACAAAAAATTAGCGACTTTTTAGTTCAATTTGAACGAGTTCATTGTCTATCCATACTGCAGATTTATTAGCTAAAATTTGTAAAAAACCAGTTTGCATAAATGGGATAAGTAGTTTTTGCCATTTGTTTACTGTATCAGTAGAACTTAACCAGCGCTTAATATTTCTTGACCTTTGTATGGATAAAGGGTGACGAGTGTCTTTATTAATACTGGCTGATATTTCTTGATCAGCAGGTACCGAGGAAAAATATTCGGCTTGTGCTTGAGCAGCCTTACGATGATTAAACATGACTAGCACCACGGTGGCAAATTCATCAATGACTGCTTCATTATCGCTAAAAGGATAATCCCATTTTTTTAACAATATGTGGCCAATTTCATGCATTAAAGTAAATAGCAATATTTGTTGTATTTGCTCTTTATCTGATAATTTTTTGCTTAAAGTCTGAATGAATTCCACACAAAGAAAAATACTTGAGTCGGTACTATACGCATTAGATTTACCGCATTTAACCAGTTGAATATCTATATCTTCAAAAATAAAAACATTTTGTAAAGCCTTGGAAAATAATGATAACTGTTGGTTAATTTTTTTTACTTTTAATTGCTTTTTAAGATTTATTTTTTGTTTGGGTTTAATATCTAAAGAAGCCTTGAAATGGAAAGAAAAAGAGCGTTTATGTGCATTTTTTCGGTTGTCGACAACCATAATGTAATGATCAGTTGTCGGTATGATCAAACTAAAATCTAGATCTTTTGAAACTTTAGAGTGGAATAAGGCTGAGTTATTCAAGTGCGGAAACTGGCTGTATTGAGTGGAGTTTAAAAGATAAACTTCAACCTCTCCATCAATAGTCATTTGTGTTGCCAGCTGAGTTCCTTTATTAATATTTTTTAGACGAATACCTGTCCATTTATGAGCTTCAACGCTTAGACTAATTTCAACATCTTTTTCCGCAGATTCTACTGAGTTTATAAAACAAAGCAAAAACAAAAGGTTTATAAGAGTATGTAGTTTTTGTTTATGCATTTTTGCGTTGGAGGCAGTGTTGGTTGAGCATTCAAATAATTATGAATATTTTCATTATAAATAACAGCAAGAAAAAAACTAGCTAAATTAAATTAAATTAAATTAAATTAAATGCTATTAACAAACTATAAATTTAGTTTTAAAGTTAATCGAAATAGGCAAGAGACAGTTCTTAAGCCCTCTCTTGCTGGAGAGGGTTTGGTTAGGAGGTTTTAAATGGCTCTTTTATCTTATATATCAAAGGATAAAAGAATATTCTATACTCCTTTTCCCTTTGGATACAGCTATTCAGAGAATAGAGGGATTAATGAGCTATGCTCAACCTGCAATAAGTTAATAGCCATGTTAAATTTTTTATAAAAGCCTTAAGGAATACTAGCAGAATTTTCAAGTTTCAATATTTGTCGGTATTTTATTACAAATAACCGCAGAGAAGTCCATTAGTCCATATTAATGTATTGCAGGACTAAATAACTAATTAACTTTTGTTTACAACAACATAGCTTATATTGTTTAAGTAGCTTATAGAGACTGAGGGGAGGTGGTAGATGTAATCCTTGCATATATAGGTAAACAAGAGTATTTTTGAACTAGGTCTCACTTTTATTGTGATGGAGATCACATTAAAAGCTTTTTGCAGAATAAAGGATTGTTAGAAATATAGTTTTAACATCATTAATGTGTAAAGCCATACCTACTGAAAAGTAGGGACGGAAAGCCAAGGGTCTTCTAAGACAGCTGGGTTGCCTCATTAATTGTTCATAGATAACGTAATTGTTTTTTATGTTTTTTATGTTTTTTTACGGGGGGTAGTCAGATGTCTTATCCATTTAGCCAAGAAAAAAAATTAGCTGAAGTTGTAGAAAGTAAAAACCAACCACCATTTCTAAAGAAATCGAGGTGGTGGTCCAAAGCATTTTCAGTTATTCGATCACCTCTTACCAGTAAAAAAAACCATCAAAAGCGTAAAGCGCCAGTATTGGAAACGTTGGAACCACGAGTTATGTTGTCATCAGACTTAGCATTTGGTCTTGATATAAATGATTTAACATTACGTTACGATGACGGCTTAGACGCATATCAGTTAATTAATCAGGAATTAGAATCAACACACGAAGGTTATTTAGTTTCTTCTGCTGTTCGTGACTTATCAGAATCTCAACCGACCATTCAAATTGAAGGCTCTGCAAATGATGATAGCCTGCGGTTAGATATTGAAACACTAGGCTTAGGTGAAGCCATTACTTTTAATGGTCTTGGCAACGACACATTAATTACGGCTATTGAAAATAATGATATTACTCTAAGCAGTAATGAATTAGATACCTCAATTGAAATAACTGGTGGAAAGGTATTTGATTTAAAGGGTTTTGAAATAATTAAAGTAAAAGATAATGTTAATGAGAGTACTTTACATGCAAGTGATTATTCTGGTTTAGCTTCATTTATTAGCGAAGTCAGCAATGATGACTTGCTTTCAAGCACACAAGAAAGTGATATGGTGGGATCTGAATATTATGGCTCTACTGACCTTTCTTTCTCTGATGATTTAATTCAACAGTTATTCTTTTTGGACTTTGATGGTGCTGAAAATGTTGACTATCAAGGACCTATTAGCATTGAAGATATTTCAGTTGATGAGTTTAAAGCCAATGGGCAAGAAGCTGAAATTATTAAAGAAACCATTGATGCGCTTGATGATATTTTCTCTGATTTGAGTTTTGATTTTACGGATCAGCAACCTCTGACAGGTGATTATTCAACAATCTATATAACGAATAATAGTGATGAGTTTTCAGAATACGGTACTTACATTGGGGTATCGGAAAAAATTGATTTAGCCAATGCTGATTTAAATGATATCGCTTTTATTTTTACTGACAATATACACTCATCAACTTTGACTGCCGAACAATTTGGCTTTCAACTTGCTAACTTTGTTGCGCATGAGGCAGGACATTTACTAGGGCTAGAGCATGAACATGATATTTCTGATCAAACGGATCCTTTTGCAGAGGTTGCATGGAAGCCTTATACACATGTAGAAACTGCGAAAGAAGTCAGAGATGATTTGTTAGATTCAAATGGGGATGGGTACGGAAAAATCACCATTAATGGTGTTAAATATACGGTGCACCCAGAAATTGTTCAGGCACTTGAAGATTATGAATCTTACTATTATGCAGGCACCATTGGCCCTGATGGATTCCCTGACTTGGTCATGGGGCAGTCAGTAACTCACTCGGTTGATACAGGTATTTGGTTAGCACGTATTCTTGATATGGCTTGGCAAGCTCAAGATGATTCGACTTTTACCGATGAAGAAAAATCACAAATATTAGCATGGTCTTATGGTTTTCTTGTGCATACTGCTGGTGACCAATGGATGCATACTTTAGTTAATGAATTTAGTGGCGGTGTTTTTCCTGGTGTTGGTGATATTCTTGGCTCATTACTTAATGATCAACGTGAACTTGCAAATGCTGTTAGACATACCATGGTTGAAGCTTATGTAGCGGATGCTACACCAGGTTATGACCATAACCCTGATCGTACACAATTAGCTAATGGTGATGTTAGTGATGATAGTTCTCCACATATTCCTTTTGATGCACCAATACGCTTTATTTACGAAACACTGATTAAACCCTACCCAAATGACCCTACTCTGCTTGCCCATACCGGGTTTGAAAAAATTGAAGCTCGCATAGATTCTAGTGAACATTTTTTATGGAATTCCAATACGGAAGAAGGCTTTGATGATTATGGTTTCAAAGTTGGACAAAAAATTAAGTTATCGGGAATGGGTGATAATGATGGTGAATACCTTGTTCAGGATGTTGAAAAACATAAACTTACCTTGGATGATACATATAATGCTCTTGCTACCAGTGACGTAGTGGGCAATGGCAATAACAATGTAGTAGTCCATATACCATTTACTGAGAAAACGGATATTACTGTTGATGCTACAAATAATAGATTTGAAAGAATTGAGGGAAGTTTTATAGATGATGGCTTTGCTCAGGGGCAGATATTTGCCGCTTATGGCTTTGAAAACAACAAAGGTATTTATTATCGGGTAGCCAACGTTACGGCTACAACTTTAACTGTTGATCAGAATTTAGTTGCTGATTCGAGCACAGGTGATGAGCAACTAGTCGTTTGGGGGGAGCGAGGTCTATTAATTGATTTCTTTCTTAATACGCGCGACTGGGCAGAACAAGCCGCTGCTGAATTAAGAGGGGTTGATGTAATACCTGATGATATTACAGATCATTTTGGTGGGCTTTTACCGGATATCATCGAGACCATTGTAAACGGTTTAAATTTGGCTGAAGAAGTTGTAACTGATTTGTTGGCAACTTATTTAGAAAACTGGGTAAAAGATATAGAAGTCGGTCTTCGACAATGGCCTGAATTGGGTTTAGCCTCAACAAAAGCTTTGTTTGACCCTGAAGCGCGCCGTTATGTCCAAAATGAAGTTGGCACACCATATGGTGAAGACACTGTGCAAAACGAATTGCGAGCCTCAAAAGAAGCTGAAGTTGGACTGCTGGATATTTTGTTCAATGAGTTGGATGACCCTAATCATGATGGTTCGAGTAAAGACTCGTTTATCAATAAACACCTATTGTCCATGCTTGGTTTGCCCGATGGTGCAGGTATCATTCGTTATGCATTGCAAGATTTAGGAAATCTGTTGGAAGATACTGTTATTGGGCCAATGAAGTTTGCATTCAACCCACTATTAGTAGCTGCACACGATATCAAGGAAGTAATAAATGAATTTTTTAGAGAGCAAATAAGAGAACGGTTTGGTTTTGATGTCGAAGTTTATGAATTTCTAAAAGACCTCAATAGTAAAATGGATCTAGCAACAATAGATATTGATTTGTTAGGCGAGGAAACAACAATTCCTATTTTTGCACCAGGAGATCATGCAAAATTAGATGCCATAATGGGAATACCTGATGATGCTCATCATGAAGAGATACCTGGAGATTTAGATGCCTTTTCATACCCAGTGACCTTCTATGAAGATCCAACGGGTCGATTAGGTGATGATGTTGTGTTTGACAAGGATGTTTTCAGCACTTATAAAAATACGGTGCAATTAAGCAAAATGCTGTTGCTTACGGAAGAAGAGCCTCTTGATATATATAATTCGATAGAGCATGTAGGTCAGTTAAGTGCATTAATGTCAGACAATTTAACAGCACTTGAGTCCGATCCAAATATAATTGCAAGTTATGATTTCTCTTTATTGAATTTAAATGGTGATCATGGAGGTAACATCTTGACTTCAACCCTACCAGGTGTAGTGGCGCGGGATGTTGATGGTAATGTGATTACGGATCAAAATGGTGATCCTATTCTTTTAGACTCCAATCCCTGGTTGAAGCTAATTGATGCTGACTACGGTTGGCGATCAAATAATGTATCTACTATTAATGGCCTATTTCGTGTTAATTCAGATATAGAAAACCTAAGCACTGTGGAATGGACTTCCGAAGAGACAACTGTTGCAACGGAAGGTGAGTATAAAGTACAAGTGACATGGTTAAGCAATGTTAACCAGGAGTTACCTCATTTAACCCATCCTGGTTCTCGAAATGAACCCCTTACCCCAGCTACTAATGCTACCTACAATATTTACCGTATAAATGCTTTAGATAATAGAGAGCTTGTATTTAGTGTTCAGGTTAATCAACAACTTACTCCAGGTACGCCAGATAGCCCAATTGTTGTTAATGAGTTAGTGTTTGATGATTTAACAGATAGGAATAACCCTTTGGCTGGGATTGAGCTAGCTGATAAGGAAAAATTGCTTGTTGAGTTGGTCAATGCTGGCGCTGATGGCCATGTTATTGCTGGGCCTGTACGATTTGTTAAGGTTTTAGATGGATCAGATGAAATAGTTTGGAATTTACGTGATCCTGAGACTTTGGCTGATGTAACAGGGGATGGTTATGAAGAAATGGGCGCTTCAGGTGCTTGGGTAAATTTAGCTTATGTAACGGGGTACGGTAACGACCCTTTGTGGGAAAGTGAAATTTTACGTCCTGTGTTCAGGGAATTATTTGATGATTGGAATAATCCAGTTGAAGAAAACACTTTTAATTATGAAACTAATGAATCCAGTCTAGATTGGCTGGATGAAGCCGTTCTGGATGAATATGCAGAGTTTTTATTAGCCAACCCTTTGCGTAGTGTTTATATTAGTGGACACACTGACTCAGTTGGGTCAGATTTTGACAATCTAGAGCTTTCAGAGGATAGGGCGACAGCAGTATCTGATTTTTTGTTGAATAAAGGCGTTAAAGAGTCGCAGCTTTTTGTCGACTGGTTTGGTGAGTCTCAAACCATTGACCCTAGTGGTTATGACGCTCAAGGTGATAAGAAGCAGGGGTATGCATCGGAAATTAATCGTCGTGTTGAAATTGGCATAGTCGAATTTCCGACTTTAGGCGACCTAACTTCGTCAGACCCTAATACTGATGGGACAATTACAGCAAACTCATTACCTACCTTTGCAACACCATTTGGCCCTGAATATCCAGATAAGGCTGATCTTGTAATACCTATTTCTGAATTTATGGAGAATTTGATTCTTCAAGGGTTGCAAGCATTGGTTGACTTTACCATAGGTATTGAAAATACACCGCCGCTTAATGTGGTATTGCCTATTTTTAATCAGTCAATGGCGGAAATTATCGGCCTATCCCGCAACCTTAAACAGGATATTCAAGACCCTGTCGTTAAATATTTTGAAGAGGATCTAACTCCAACATATGGTGAGTTATTTGATGTATTAGAAGATAAAATGGGTGGCTCTCTAAGTCCTTTGGCACCTGTCCTGGAGTTTGATGTCGATTTCAGAAAACTAATTTCTATAGATGATATTAGGCTGAGTTTAGGTGAGCAAGCGGCGGCTCTGGGCCTTAAATTGGATGGATCTGTTGATCTTGAGGGGGCAATTGCTTTTGTTGATGCTACGGTTACTTCGCTTCCAGATATTTTAGCCGATGCATTACCAAAATTTAAATGGGGAATCGACCTTTCTATAGATGAAAGTCTTGAAGGACTGGACAGGTTTTACATTAAAGCAGATCAGATTTTATTAAGCGCGGATGTCTTTACCGATATGTTAAATATTGGTGCTACCCTTGGTTTCATGGGGTTGGGCGTTGAAAATGGAACATTCGATTTAGACACTGATGTGACAGTGACGATTAATGATCCTGATAATAGCGATGGTCTAAACAGAATTACATTTACGGAATTACTTGATGCGGTCACAGGTCTTACTGTGACTGCTCAGGGCACATTAGCAGGAACTTTACCCTTAGAAATTCTAGGCGGTATTGAGGGCGTTACTTCTGGCGCTATAGGCGAGGTCACTTTTGGGGCTGATGATATTTTTGACCCTAATAGTTTTTGGGTCAATTTTGATTCCTTTACACCTGATGTTAATCTTAATACAAGTAATTTTAACAATATGGATGCAGCTGGTTTTGCCAGCCTGTTAGGACAAATTTCCAGTATGCTGGAAAATGTTAGTGACTCTCGTTTTGCAGACCTTGATATTCCCTTTACCGATGCCAATATAGGTGACGTACTTGCTTTACAAGAATCTTTTGCAGATTATATGCTGTTTGATGATGGAGAATCAGATGTTGATAGTAACGATCAATTGATTGTTGATATTAATAAATCTCTAGCGGCAGCTGGTTTAAGCGGTCGTATTCGTGCTGAAAGCCGAGATGGGGCAAAAATCACACTGGTAGCCGAAGATCTTTTCCTTAATGAATTCAGTGTAACAGGTAATGTTAATGATTTAGGTCTTTCTGGGGACATTGAATCCGTATTAAGGAATGGTTTAGTAGAACTTGATTTTTCATCGGCTGTATCTAATTATAATTTGCAAAATGGTGATGCTAGTTTCATTATTAATATAAAGGATGAAAACTATGAGGTGAAGGTTCGTCAAGCAGATGCTGAAGATAATGTAGAGCTAGGCACGGCAGGTGCAAAATTATTATTTGGCAATAACCAAGCCACGTTTATTTCTGCACAAGACCTGGCAGTGCGTTTAAATGATATTTTTGGTTTGAACTTAAAATATAACTCAGTTACAGAAGAGTTATATTTTGAATTTGCATTACCAGAAGATATGCTTTCGTATTCTAAAGAAGTCCCTATCCAATTTGATCTTGATTTATCACCACTTGCTGACCTGGAGAGTGATACAACTTTACGTCTGCAAGCGGATGCAGATTTAAGTTTGATAGTAGGTGTTAGTCTGGGTGAGACCAAAACACATGATACCAATACACTTTTAACAGAAGCGACAGCTATAGATCCTCTGCCTACTGGAGAGCGCATAGATATTAAAACCAGTGATAGTTTGTTTGCTGCCGAGCTTGTACCAGGAACAACCTGGATTTTAAGTAGCGATGCACACTTTAAAGTTATTATTGCTGATACGACTACCGATGTTACTATTACTAAAACTGACACTTTAGATAATATCAGCGAAGCGGATTTAGCTGGGGATATTAGCACGGTATTTACTGACCTAGGGTTAGGTATCACTGCAAGTGTCGTAGACTCACGACTATTGTTAACGGCTAATGATGCGGCTACAAATTTTCGGATAGAAGCCAGTAGCACTGACTCGGCGGTACGTGAATTGGGGCTGGGTGTTGGACAAACAGCACAAAACCAGTCTTTGATCTTAAGCAGTCATTTACCCGATAGTGGTCAATTGGTAGAGAACTTGGAAGATGACAGCAAAGCAGCTGAATTCAGGGTAGCGGTCACTACCTTAATCAATGCTACATCCGATACTAAAGAGTATGATGTTAGTGTACTACAACGTGCCACGGCTGATAATAATTCGGATGGATTATCAATTGCTGAAAAACATCAACGTTTAGTCTCCGATGTAAATGATGCATTATTTAGAGCAGGAATTGGTCATCGTCTTTTTGCATTTCTTGATGGTTCCAAGATCAAATTATTTGCAAGCGATGCTGAAGTAACAGGGTTTACAGTGACTGTGGATACTGCTAGCCCCGCTATTCAGGAGCTAGCCTTTACTTCTGGAACAAGTGCTGCGGTCAATACGGATAACAAAGGGGTTGTCGCTTCTAAAGAGCTACGTTTTTCTACTGGGCGTTTTGGACAGGATGTAAGTTTTGATTTAGAAGTTATTCTTGATGATGATACTACCAAGACCAAAACGGTATTCCTTACGGGCTACGATAATGGCCCTGATAACTACACAGGCATCGATCTATCGAGTAATAATTCAGTTTTTGATTTGGTCTCTGATCTAAATAAAGCATTAAGAACGCAAGATTTAGACAATGGTATTGTTGCCCTACAAAATACCGTGAAACAACACCCCGTTAATGAAGGAGACCCTAGTAAAGGGTCTATTGACTTTGCAACAAGTGAAATTTACATCGAAAGTTCGGGTGGTAAACTTTTATTTAATGCGGCTACAGATGTAACATCGTTCGAAATTAAAAATTTTAAAATTGATGTAGGTAGTGGGTTTGTAGACGATACAGTGGGTGTTGTTAAAACATTACTCGGCTTAACTAATGAAACGACACTTGATGGAAAGATATTATCTAACAAGTATGATTTGCAAATAACAACTCATTATGGTGATGACATCCATTATGTATCGCTAGATGGTGCTTCAAACATTGGTGATGTGATTAGTATGATAGAAAGTCAGACATCTGATCAGGTTGAGGTGAAGATAAATGAGCAACAATCAGGACTGATTTTAATTGATAAGACTATTTCTTCAAATCCTAACCAAGAAGCGAAATTGTTTATTGTAATGCCGGTTAATGGTTCTAAAGCAGCTTTTGATCTAGGAATTGTTGGTACTGAAGGTATTGAAGATATTGATGGAGATGATGATATTGATGCCGAGGATGGCTATGGCATTATTAAGGGGGGGCAAATTGCTGGAGTATCTTTCATCGATCGATTGTACCTTGAAGACGTTATTATTGCGGCCGATCTATTAATAACTTCGGAAGATATACCTGACTTGGATCCGTCTGTTGCTGAAGGGATTCATGCTTCAGCTGTATTTGGTGAATTTGTTACGATTAAGCTTGATGGCGGTGGTACGCTTGATGTTGGCCTTGAGGCCGGTCTTAAAGATCCCGTTTCAGGTGAACTGGGTGGCAAAGTTACCCTACGTGAATTAATACAGAATTTATCAAACCCTAGTGCAATTTTTCAGACACCAGTATTTGCTGGCAGTGGTGATATTGAACTAAAACTTACCGTCGAACCAGAGATGGGAGACTTAATTAATCTTGACTCGAATAACCTGCCTAAATTAAGTATTAATGTAGAAGATTTTGGTAATCCATTTGCGGCCTCTACATTGAGTCAGAATTTTTCATTACCTGATTTTCCTAATTTAAACTTTGGCTCAGCTGATAGTTTTGATATTAAATTAACTATTCCTGGGTTTGGTGAGCATACTTTAAATATTGACTTATCTGATATTGCTATAGGCTCGATTGATGAGTTACAACTGGCTTTAAATGCAAAAATCCAAGCTGCTTTGTCTGAAATAAGTGCTGGAATCCCAGCATTAATTAATGCTGGGATTGTCAATGTTGGTGATGGTTTTCAATTAGTTCTGACTGCACTTGAAGGATTTGATATTGAAAACTTTGTAATAGCAAATGCTAGGGGATGGTTTGGGTCAGCACTTGGATTCAATTTAGATGCTTTTGGTATTGCGGATCAAGTTGCAGATCTTGTCCCTGATATCGGTTTTAATTTTGATGATTTGGGCGAATTAGGAAATTTCCAAGTACCGGAATTTAACTTAAGCGCAATTATCGATGCCTTAATTGCCTTATCAGACTTCCTTGGTCAGTTTGAACAATTTGAGTTCCTTAATCAGGAAATTCCTTTATTAAACTTTAGTGTTAATGACGCATTGGATTTTGCGGATAAACTGGATGCAACAATCAGTGAATTTCAAGCCAATCCGGCAAGTGCTTTACAGGAATTAGAGTTAAGACTTAAAGCAGCTTTCGGGTTGCCTTCAAGCAGTGACGCGATTGCATTATTACCTGATTTTGGTATTGAAGGGGATTATTTGAAAATATCTCTAAATTTAGAGAAAGTGTATGCGGAACAATCCAGTTTATCGATACCTGGTATTTCTATTCCAGTACTAGGCGAGCTCGATTTTGGCGGTGCTGCTGATGTAGGTATTGATGGGGGAATAAGTGCTACGTTAGACTTAGGTATTGATCTGGCTAAACCTGGAGATGTCTATTTATATAATACGACTCAATTATTTGGTAATATCAATGCAGCAGCTGAAAATCTTGAGTTTCGAGCGGCTTTGGGGCCACTTGGACTGTTTATTAAGGAAGATCCGGATGATAACGCGGCTTATGTTCGCGCAAATGGCTTATTTATAGCTGGCTTAGATCTTGATAAAGATGGTTTTGTTGATGCAGGTCCAAATGATGATATTGGTAATTTACGCATTAAACTGGAAGACCTAGATTTTACTACTCAAATAGCCTATGAGGTAGAAGGTGATTTTGATGTGAAATTGCCAACCTATGCGCCAATAGATTCTGCTTATCAAGGTGACTTTACTTTGCAAGTTGGAAATGTGAATTGGGAAACTTTTAATCCTTTAGATTCATTAGTAATACCAGACTTTGATCTTAATATTTTTGATTCACTTGGGCTTTTTGACAGTATTTTATTAGCAGTAGATGGTATTGATTTATTCCTGGGTGGTTTACAGGACATAATGGATGGTGAAATATTCAGTTTTGAATTGCCTTTTATCGGTGATCAATTATCTAAAGGTGCAGATTTTATTCAGGATTTCCGTGATGGTTTCTTTACAGACTTTAAAAACTTTGTCGAAACCAGTAAAGACATGGCTGATAATTTTACTGATGCCGAGTTAAATAAAATTTCCAAAGTATTGTTTAACTTGCTAGGCCCTGATGGCATGCAGTTACTAAAACCACTTGATGCGTTACTGGGTGGAGATATTAAGAATACCCAGGCAGCTAATTTATCAGATGGTCATAATGTCAGTGACTATATTCGATTGACTACGGATGACAGTGATTATGTTCAGTGGGATATGTCTATTGGTGGAATCGCAGGCATCGGGACAGAAATAGATTTCGATTTTGGTATTCCAGGTTTAGGAATTGAAGCGAATGGAGGGATTGGCCTTCAGTTTGATTGGGATTTAGATTTTGGTTTTGGCCTAAGTTTAGAGGAAGGTTTTTATCTTAATGTTGAAGATGAAAATGAATTAACTGTTGCACTTCAGGCTGTATTGCCAACTGAAATTATTGGTCAACTGACTTTCTTACAGCTAAAAGCATATGATAAAGAGGATAAAACTGGTCAGATTGCAGATTTAGGTTTAGCCTTCGATCTGGATATATTCAATACCGCAAATCATAATGGTGATACAACCATAGGTTTATCTGAGTTTGGTAATATTGGTTTTGAAGTAGGAGTCGCTGCTCAGGCATCAGCCAATATGCATTTAGAATTAGGGGTTTTAGGTTTACCTTCGGGTATTGCGGCAGGCATACCTAAAATGGAAACAGATTTAATTTTTGACTGGCATATTTTTGATGAAACAGATCCAAATAATGATGGCATAGGGTTTGACTTTGTTAATCCTGAGAATAGTGACTTTAAGCCCTTATACAGCGATGATATTGCTGTAACTATAGAAAGAATTTCTAACTCTATTAATGAGGGGTTGAAAACGGTAGCATTTGAAAATGTTGAGTTAGATGTAGGTTCTTTTTTAAGTGATGTCTTGGGGCCAGTGGTTTCAGAAGTTAAGAAAATTACTGACCCTATTCAACCGTTAATCGATATTATTACCGCACCATTACCCGTAATATCAGATCTAGGTTTAACCATAACGATGCTTGATCTAGCAGCTGCCTATGGAAAAGTTGACCCTGGTATGATTTATGCAATTGCTGACATCATTTCACTCATTAACCGAATTCCTGATCCTGCTTCTAGTAATGAACTTAAGCTGAATTTTGGCGGCTTCGATATTATTAAGGATGGTGATCTCGATAATATCGACTTGACCAGCCCTTCATTTAATTTTGGCAGTAGTAGAGATAAAAACGGTCAGTTAGACCCGAATAGTACTTTGGGTAAGTTAATGACTGAGCAAAACCTTAATGCTCGTGATTTAAGTTCAAGACTGGAGAGTAAATTACAAACACCCTCTGGAAGTACAATGAATTCAATGATTTCTGGAGGTGGCGGAAGTTTTGAATTTCCATTGTTTGAAGACCCGAGTCAAATATTTGGTCTTTTAATGGGCGAAGAAGCTACATTGGTTGAGTTCGATATGGAACCGTTGATTTTTGAATTTGATTGGTCGCAATTCTTTCCAGTTTGGGGACCATTAGGTATTTCGGTTAATGTGGAATTTGGCGCTGATATTGATTTTGACTTTGGTTATGATACTCTTGGCATCAAAAAATTTGTTGATGGTGGCTTTAATAATCCAACATCACTGTTCGATGGGTTTTATGTGGGTGATTGGGTTGATGGTATTGATGTGCCAGAAGTTGAACTATGGGGGTCTTTATGGGCAGCAGCAGAACTTAATTTAGGCGTAGCTCGCGCAGGTGTTGGTGGAGGTATAGGGGCTGAGATAGATTTTGATTTGCATGATCCCAATAATGATGGAAAACTCCGGATTACAGAATTAATAGGCAACTTTGAAAATCAATTACGTGCAGAAAGTGATGCAGCAAAATTATTAGCACCTTTGGCAATTTTTGATGTGAGCGGTAAGATTTTTGCTGAATTATTTGCTTTTCTTAAAATTGATTTATGGTTCTGGGAAGTTGATAAGAAATTTAATATAACCCCACCAATTACATTGGTTGACTTTAATCTAGAGTTTAATCGAGTCCCAAAATTAGCAGACGAACTTGCTAATGGAGACTTAGTTTTAAATATGGGTGAGTTTGCTGAAGGTAGATTGGAAGGAAATATTAATGATATAGGCGAACAATTTAAATTACATTTTGTAGATAACGATACGGTTCAGGTTAGTGCAAATATAGATGGTGATGAAGTTGCTTGGCAAACCTATGATGTAAGCGGCAAGATTATTGCCCGCACAGGTGCTGGTGAAGATGAAATTCTTGTGGTTAAAAAAGGTGATAATAATTCCAGTAATAGTGATGTAACAATCGATTTTGAGGGGGGCGCGGAAAAAGATATATTTAAATTGGTTGATGACGATGGTTTTGGTGTGACAGGTAAAGCCTTAGTTCGAGGCAATGATGGTGATGATGAAATTACCACTGGTTCGGGACATGATCTCATTTTTGGTGGTCGTGGAGATGACATTATTCATTCGGGGGATGGCTCAGATATTATTTTGGGAGATTTTGCTGAATTAACTTCAAATAATATTCGAGTTGAATCAAAAGCAACCGATGGTGCAGATAGACTCTATGGTGAAGGCGATAGTGATTTATTAATTGGTGGTGGTGGAGATGATTTACTTGAAGGTGGTACAGCAGCAGACTTGTTATTAGGTGATGCAGCTCAATTGATTATTGCTGAATGGAGCGATATTGATTGGGCAGATGATAATGCTGATGATGGATGGAGTTGGAATAATAAAAACTGGTCAAATATTGCTAATTGGGCGGTTAATAAAACCGAACGGGGTAGTTTAGGTAACGATACCTTGTTGGGTGAGGAAGGTAATGATCGTCTTTTTGCAGGAAAAGGAGATGACAAGCTGGATGGTGGATCAGGAATAGATAAACTTTATGCTGGTGAAGGTAATGATATAGCTTATGGTGGTAGTGGCGCAGATTTTATTTACGGTGCTAAAGGCGATGATCAGCTTTATGGTAACCGAGGTACTTTATCTGACTTTGATGGAGATACTGATGATACGGATACGGACCTAGTTGATAATATTTTCGGCCATGAAGGTAATGATACTATCTATGGTGGTGATGCAGCTGACATTATTCATGCTGGCGATGGTGATGATACAATTTTCGGTGAAGCAGGTGCAGATAAAATTTTTGGCGAAGCTGATGACGATACTATCTATGGTGGTGATGAAGATCCACTGATGGATATCGGGGATATTATATATGGTGGCGCAGGAAATGATACCGTTTTCGGTGGCGCAGGTGCAGATACAATCTATGCAGGCGCTGGGTCGGATATCTTACAAGGTGGTGAAGACGGCGATATATTCAGCATTAATTTTCTAGGAGCTAAAAATAATTCTCTAACAATAGTGAATGATGACGGATCAAAAGGTAAAGATAAAATTGTTGTAAACACTACAAATGCCAATGATAAGGTACTTTTACGCGCCCATAAGGACAGTTTTGGAACTGCTTTTATTGCCTTGCTAAATGAGGCTGATGCGGTAGAGAGAGTGAACTATAACTTTAAAATGGAAAGTTTTGTTGTTAACACACTCTTTGGTGACGATATTGTTGCGGTTGATGATACTCGGGCAGTTGGAACTGTTAATTTAGGAATTGGCGATGATGTTATTCAAGTGGGTCAAGTTTTCCGTTCACTACGTGACGGGGATGCAGGTGTTAAACCTGATGATATTGTCGCTACAATTGAAACAACTAGAGGTTTCCTAACAAACGGTGTTAGTTTTGATATGACGGTTAATGGGGGGATAGGTAACGATCTGTTCACCGTTTATCATAATAAAGCGTCTTTAATTCTTAATGGTCAGGCGGGTGATGATACATTCATGATTAAAGCGTTTGCATTGGCTGGTTCTACGGATAATGAGCGTGGCCGTATGGATCTGACTGGCGGCGGCGGTGCAGATAATATTCAATATGTTGTCAATGCCCCCGTTTTTATTAATGGGGGGGATGGATTTGATACTATCGTTGTCATTGGTACCGAATTTGGTGATGACTTTGTTATTACCGAAGATGGGGTTTTTGGTGCAGGGCTTAATGTTAATTTTGTTAATATCGAAGCATTGCGAGTTGACGGTGCCGAGGGTGATGACCGTTTCTTTATTCAAAGTACAAACCCAAGAATTAGTACAGAAGTCTTCGGAGGTTTGGGGAGTGATACTTTTAGTATTGCGGGCGACACCCCAGCAGTTTCAAGTAATGATTTAAAAGGCCATAGTGGTCTGGTTATTCATAGTGTAGAAAGCGAAGATACCGATTACGATCAATTACGTGTTAACGGAATTTCAGCTAATGTTGCCGATAATGATGCACCAGGCGCAGTAGTTACTCCAGTACAGAAGGTGATGGAGTTAAGTGAAGGTGGCGTTGCCTTGTCCTATACAATTGTCTTGACTCGTAAACCTGATCATGAAGTACAAATAACAGCCCAGGTTCCAGAACTTTCACCAGATGAAATAGCTCGTGGTTTTGAAACTATTGAATTTACGGGAGGCAATCGTGTTATAGATGCATTTGGTAAATATAGTGCAGCACAGATAAAATTTAACGAGTCTACTTGGTTTATACCTCAAACAATCACATTTAAAGCAGTGGATGATCTGGTTAGAGAGGGATTGCATCAAATTGCCATTACCCATAAAGTCAGCACCACATTCGGAGCCAGTATTTCTGGTACCGATACTGATTTAGATGGCATAACTAATAATAGCTTGTCAGTAAATTCAAACCTGTTTGAGAATGTTGATTTGTCACGGCGTGTGGTTGTATTGACGTCAGAATCTGGCTTTGTTCAGACTCGAGTCATTGCATCGAATACGAAAGATAGCTTAACTCTGGCTGGGGATGCGTGGCTACAAACACCGCCCGCTAGCCTTGATGGCTATCAATTCGAAGTTTTACCTGTTGGTGATACTATTATCGGCTTAGATGTTGATCTGGAAGAGGTTACAGAAACTTCTTTACAAGTCAATTCCAGTTTATTCCCGATTGTTGATAGTGGTTTAAAAGGGGCTGTTCTGTCACTTACCTCGCCTTCTGGTTTATATCAGACTCGAGTGATAGAGTCGAATACAAATACTACTTTGACATTGATTGGCGAAAATTGGCAACAGCCATTGCCAGCCGACTTAACTGGATATACATTAGAGATTAAACGTTATGATGGTTTAGCTATTCCAGTGGTATTGGTTGACGTGTTTGATGATGATCAAGCTGGTGTTAATGTAAGTGATAGTTCAGGAAGTACAGATTTAAGTGAACCTGAATTAATCACAATGTTACCTGATATTTATGCCGGCGAAGTGTCTGATACCTTTACTGTAGCATTAACAAGAGCAGTTGAAGCAGGGAAAACTATCACAGTGACTCTAAACACAACTAATCAGGTTCAAGTCAGTAAAGATGGCCTTAATTTTTCTGATACTCTTAAATTAGAAAAAGCTGACTTTGGTGCTGGCTTGACTAAGATGATTACAATTAAGCCTGTTAATGATAGTAAAGTTGAGGGCTTTCATTTCGGTTATGTTACTGCAATAGTAGAAAGCTCCGATATTGATAAAAATTCGTCAACTGTCTCTCAAACGTTTGCTAAGCCAGACCAAGATAAAGCGGAAGAACCTTATACTTCGGTTGACCTTGAATTTTCAACGATTGCAAGTTCTGTGGAAGTTACATTGGGTAGTAGTGTTTTACCCGAGGGAATTAAAGTAGAAGTCTATGGTAATACAGTGGTGTTCTTAAATGCTGGTGGAACACCTGTACCGATTGATGATCAGATTATAGTCTCTTATCAATATACTATTCCTGGCTATCATGATACGCCAGTTAGACGAATTACTGCGAGTGTGACAGATTCTGATGCCCCAGGTGTGTTAGTCACTGAGAGTAAGGGTTCAACAAATGTTATTGAGAATAATGGAGATTATAATCATAGCTTTTTAACTGACACTTATGAGGTTGTGCTAACAAGTAGACCAACGCATGATGTGGTAGTAAATGTTACTCCTGAAGAGACCGTTACTTCTCTGTTAGAAGATCCAATTGTTCAAGTTTCTGTTGATAAATCTACACTGACTTTTACAAAAGAAAACTGGTTTGTAGCACAGATGGTTACTGTTTCCGCGCTTAATGATACCGTTGTTGACGGTGGTGAAACTAAAGTGTTTGCACCTAAAATACATACCATTGCCCCGGTGCAAGGCCCTCTATTTATTCATGGTCAGGGAGGGGAAGGTTCTTTGAATGTCAATGGCCCGCTCATGTTGCCGGGTGAGACAAATATTAAACCCGCTACTGGTGAAGTTGTAAATATTGATGATTCTTCAATCACAGTTAAAGAGAGTGATGTATTTAAGGCAAGGGGCGTTAATGAATTAGATGATTTGATTGGTAAATCGATAGAAATCACTGAGCTTAAAGAGCTTGCTACGGAAAAATCAGAAGAATTAATTGATCAGTTTCGTTTAATTTCTGGTTATAAAAAGCTTCAAGACGATAATATTAAACTGCTATTAAATGTTGATCTTGAAATACCCGAAGGGGCTTTATTAAGTGATATTAAACATTACGCGATAACTAATGAAAGCGCTAATTTCTTTGTTATTGAAGAAGAGCAGGTTGATTGGTTAATTGTTGATGATTCGGATAGTGTTGCCTCTTTTGCTGGCATGCTGATGGATTCTAGTATCGAAGGCTATGATAGCAATTTATCAGGTTTAGGTATGGGGCCAGAAACCTTAATTGGTACTAGATTATTACCCGGTGGAATTACCTATGGAAACTTGGAATACGTCGAAATTAATATGGGTAAAGGTGATAATGTTTTCGATGTGGAATCAACCAGTAATCGTACCGACTTCCAGACCTGGACTTTATTGCGGACAGGTGCGGGAGATGATGAAGTCAATTTGGCACTCAATGCAGAAGATATTATTCTTCATTCAGGCACTGGTGCGAGTGTAGACCAAGAGAATAAGAATACTTTTGTTGATGAGTCAGATGGTCCAAGCATTGATAAATCATTAATTGGTAAAATTATACGGATTACTGCTGGGGAAGGTATTGATCAGGTACGGCGTATAGTAGATATAGTGAACCCTGAAACGGGTGCCTCAATGATAATGCTCGGAAAACCTTGGGAAACAGCTCCCGATGATACTAGTGAGTATGAAATTGTTGATTTGGCGGATGGCCGTATTGTGGTTGATACGGGGGAAGGCAATGATGAAGTTTATGGCAGTATGTCAATGCAATCATTGATTGTTTTTGGTGGGGCCGGTAACGATATTATTGAAGGTGGGGCAGGAGAGGATATTCTATTTGGCGACTTGGGGCGTGTTGACTATAGCAATGAGAATGGCGAATTAATTACTCGATTTGGGCTTGCACCTATACCCGATATTGAAGCGAATGATAATTTTATACCTTATGTTGGTATTGTGCGCCCGTTCACTGGAACTGTTTCAGCTGCCATAAATTTTGATACGGGTGACGTTGATGATGATGGCGAAGCAATCTATAAATCAACATTAACACGGGGTGAATTGGGTGATGAATTCCCTAGCGATCATTTTCCAACTACAGATGAGGGACTGGTTGGTCTTCGTGTTTATATTAATGCGGGAACCGGAATCGGACAGTATAGGATTATTGAGAGTAATACCAATTCACAATTAATACTTTCGGAAGCCTGGAATGTAATGCCAGATGCTTCAAGTCGTTATATTATTTTTGGCATTGCAGAAAATCAGACTGATGGTGTGTATCGTGACCCTACGTTAGTCTGGAGCTTAAACCCAGAAATTGGTGGTATTGATCAAATCAAAGGTAATGATAAGGATGATTTAATCTTTGGTGGTTCAGGAGCTGATAGTCAATTAGAGGGTAACAGTGGCAATGACATTATCTTTGGTGATAATGGACGACTAGATTTCTCAATTGTTCTCCCAAAAACGGAGGAACAACCAGTATATGGTGATGTAGTAGAAAGTGTATTGACGCGAGCACAAACTATTGATGTATTAGTTGGTGCGAGAGATGTGATAAAAGGTCATGCTGGTTCTGATACGATTTTTGGTGGTGCTGGTGGAGATGATGTCGAAGGGGGAGAAGGTCATAATATCATTTTAGGAGATGATGCCAGAATCACATACACAGGTATAGTATTTGCGGGTACAGCGGCAGGTGATGATAATGATGCTTCAGATATAGATGAAATTGTATCTACATCGACCGCACTTGGTGGTGGTGCCGATGATATTACATCCTTAGGCGGACAGGATATTATTATAGGTGGTCGTTTTGGCGACACGGTTGATGCTGGTGATGGTGATAATTTAGTTATAGGTGATAGTGGTCGAATTCGAGCTGCTGCCACTGGTGAATCGCAATTCACTGAAGTATCAATGACCTTTGGAAGAATTGAAAGCACTTCTTTTAATGATGGTGGCCAAGATACAATTGATACAGGTATTGGCAATGATATTATCTTGGGTGGTTATGGCGATGATGAGCTATGGGTTGGTAATGGGCAGAATATCATATTAGGTGATGATGGTGTGATTACCTATACCGGCCTACAGTTTTCTCCTGTTACTCCTGTTGGTATGCGACCTGGTGACGATGATAATGCGAGCGATATTGATGAAATAATATCTACATCTACCAATAATTATGGTGGGTCGGACAATATTACCTCGGGTGCAGGCCAGGACATTATTATAGGTGGTCGTTTTGGCGACACGGTTGATGCAGGTGATGGTGATAATCTGGTTATAGGTGACAGCGGTCGAGTTCGTGCCGCTGCTGAGGGTGTTTCGCAATTCAGCGGCATGCCAATGACCTTTGGGTATATAGAAACGACTGCTTTTGATGATGGCGGTGATGACAAGATCACGACGGGTACTGGATTTGATATCGTGTTGGGTGGTACTGATGAGCTTACTACGGATATTGATGATACAGTCTCTGCCGACGATGATTGGATTAATGTCGGAGCTGGAAACAATGTTGTATTAGGTGATAACGGTGCGGTTATTTACACTGGCGAAGATTTTGGTGGCACTCAAGCAGGTGATGATACTGATGCTTCAGATATTGATGAGATAGTCTCTACCTCAACTTTAACTAACGGTGGTTTAGATGATATTACTTCGGGTGCTGGTCAGGATATTATTATAGGCGGCCGTTATGGCGACACGATTAATGCGGGTAATGGCGATAATCTTGTGATAGGAGATAGCGGTCGGATTCGTGCGGCAGGTGGTGAAGATAACCCACAATTTGACGGTATGCCAATGACCTTTGGTTATATAGAAACCACTGAATTTAATGATGGCGGTGATGACGATATTTCTACTGGGTCAGGTTTTGACCTAGTTCTGGGTGGCGATGATGCCGATACTATAGGTGTCGGAGAAGGAAATAATATTGTTCTGGGTGATGATGGAGCCATCATTTATACGGGAGCAGATTTTGGTGGAACTCAAGCAGGTGATGATACAGATGCTTCAGATATTGATGAGATTGTATCTACCTCTACCGCAGTTGGTGGTGGTACTGATGATATAACATCCTTAGGCGGCCATGACATTATTATAGGTGGTCGTTATGGCGACACGGTTGATGCGGGTAATGGTGATAATCTGGTTATAGGTGATAGTGGTCGGATTCGTGCGGCAGGTGGAGATAACCCTCAATTCAGCGGCATGCCAATGACCTTTGGTTATATAGAAACCACTGAATTTGATGATGGCGGTGATGACGATATTACTACTGGGTCGGGTTTTGATCTGGTTCTGGGTGGTGATGATGCGGACACTATAAATGTAGGTGAAGGCCATAATGTAGTCTTGGGTGATGATGGCGCGATTATTTATACAGGCGCAGATTTTAAAAATGCTGATGAAAGAGAAGCAGGGGATGATAGAGATGCTTCAGATATTGATGAGATTGTATCTACCTCTACCGCAGTTGGTGGTGGTGCTGATGATTTAACATCCTTAAGCGACCAGGACATTATTATAGGCGGTCGTTTTGGCGACACGATTGATGCCGGTAATGGTGATAACCTGGTTATAGGTGATAGCGGCCGGATTCGGGCTGCAGTTGAAATTTCTCAAGGTATTGCACATGAACAAATATTTCAACTTGCTGGTATACCAATTACGTTAGGTATTGTGGAAACAACTGAACCTGCTGATGGTGGAAATGATGATATCAACACAGGGATTGGAGCAGATATTGTACTGGGTGGTTTTCTAAATGATGATATTACCTTGGGATCTGGAAATGATATTGCTTTGGGTGATAACGGTAAGCTAATTTATGATGAAGATGTTGAGGTTGCCTTTGATGATAATAATGACACTGTATCTATTATACCTAATAGTGGTTTAAACCCTAATACACTGGATTTGATTAGAACTACATCGGTTACTAAGGGGGGTAATGATGTAATTCGTGGTAAAGCCGGACAAGATCTGTTAATTGGTGGAACTGGTAGTGATTGGGTTACGGGGGATGATCTCAGTGGTTCATCTATTGATCAAGATAAAGCAGATATTATTATTGGTGATCAGGTTGAAATTGGTTTAATTGATAATGTGATAACAGCTATCATAACGACTGATAGAGACAATACAGCTGCAGGTGGAGGCGATGTTCTTATTGGTAATCATGATGAAGATATCTTAATTGGTGCTCATGGTGATGATTTGATTGATGGTGATATCGTAACGGGCATTGCTACTCACAGTGATGATTTGATCTTCGGTGATCAAATTAGTTTATATAACCGTTGGAGAGATGCTGATATTAACAGTCCACGTTTTCGCGTCCTCATTGATGATCATATTTATCAACGTTTCGATGTAGATGCAGGCAATGAGACTGATAGCGGTAAAGTATTGGTTAACGATGTTGAAATGGATTATCGTAATCCGGTTGAGGGCAATGGAGGGTTCATTCCTTCAGCAGTTGTTCCTGCATGGGCAAGCTGGAAAGTCGTGGAAATGGATCATGATAGCGTGATTGATGCGGCAGGGGGGAATCGTTTTGGTGCTGATTATATCGCTGGTAATGCGGGGCACGATACGATTTTTGGCCAATTAGGTAATGATATTATTCAAGGTGATGGGTCAATCGAAGAAGCAATCAATAATTTGGTTGCAGGACAGAACATTGCACTTAGTTCTACAGCTGAAGGTTTATTTTTAGTTAATGCTACTAACAATATGGCGAGTGCTTATCGTGGAGGCGCTGAAGGCAATATACACTTGACCCCTGAACACCGTGATGAAAATAATAATCTTATTGACCCAGGGTTGATTGAGACAGTAAGGCTTTTGAGCATACACTCTTCGTTCGAAGCTGTAACCGACGGGGATGATTATATTGAAGGCAATGGTGGTGGTGATGTTATCTTCGGAGGACTGGGTCAGGATGATATTGTGGGTGATAATTCTAATATGTTTTCTCTGGATCAATATGCTGAACGAGAACCTGTTGGATCTGATCTGATCTTTGGTGGGGCAGGTACAAGGATTGATCGAAATCATTATGTAGAAACGGATGGTGATGTTGTCTATAACGAACGTCATGCACGTGATGCTGATGCGATAGCTGGCGATAATGCTAATATTTATCGCTTAGTAGGTACTGAAGGAGTTGGTGCAGAGGATTTCTTAACTTTTGGCTATGATGCTTCCTCTGTCTATGAAGATCGTGGAGATCGTCGTATCATTGTCCGAGCAGTCGATTTACTTGACTATACCGAAGGTGGAGTTGACCGATATCCTAATGAAGTACTTGATGATTTAGGTAAGGCTGATGAGGTTCACGGCGAATCTGGAGATGATTTTATTTATGGTATGGTCGGCATGGATATTTTGTTTGGCGACAGTGAAGATGATGACATCATCGGTGGCTACGATGCCGACTGGATATCTGGTGGTACAGGTCAAGATGGTATTCTTGGTGACGATGGACGTATTTTTACTAGCCGCAATAACACTACTGGGGAATCTTTATATGCAGTCGCTGGTTTTGCCAATAATGAGCTAGATGATGATATCTATACACCGGGTAAAATGCAGCAAGCTACAATTAATATCAAAGGCGAATTGAAAAAAACAGTTGATCTGACACCATTTAATTTGAGCGAAATTGGTTCAACAGATGTTTATGATGAACCTGAGTATGCGAATGATATTCTATACGGTGGCTTAGATAGTGACTTTATGCATGGTGGTGCAGGTGACGATGCCATGTCTGGCGCTGAGGCTGAACAAGGTTACTTTGAACGTCCCGTGCCAGTAAATAATGTTTTACGTTTTGGTGATCATTCTCGAGCAGGAGAGTTCTTTGATTATAATGAGTATGATCCGCTAGCGAAGCTGGATTCATTCCTGCTTAATTTCGATGAAAGCGAAGGTGTACTCATTAATGGAATAATTCATAGTGATGGCGATGATGTTATGTTCGGGGATTTAGGTAATGATTGGATCGTCGGTGGTACTGGACGTGACCACATGTATGGTGGTTTTGGTAATGATTTGCTGGATGCGGATGATAATAAAGATACGACGGGTGGCCCTAAAGGAGGCAATTTAGATCCTGATGGTCCAGAGGCTTCTTATGAAGATATCGCATATGGTGGTGCTGGACGAGATGTTCTAATCGCTAACACGGGGGGGGATCGTCTAATAGATTGGGTAGGTGAATACAATACCTATTTGGTGCCATTTGCACCATTTGGCGCAGCGACAGTTAGTCGAACCTTGCAACCGCAATTAATGGATTATCTATACGATTTATCAGAGAGTGATGGTTCAGACCCTACCTTGATTTATGGTAGTGGTGGTGATCCAGAGCGTAATGGCGAACCATTTGGTGAGCTTGGACTGGTTCTGCAAAAAGATTTTTTCTGGCACGACCAGACGGGGGCACCAATTGATCCTCAAGCGGGCAATATTCCTGGTGGCAAGCGTGATGTAATACGTAGTGCAGATTTCAGTAATGGTAATAAAGGAGCAATGTTTGTTGATAGTGGAAATTGGACGGTAGAAAGTGGTGCATTACAAGTAACGGCCACTGATTTAGGTGGCGATGCAGTTGCAATCTTAGACTTGGATGACCAATTACCTAGCTATTTTGAAATTGTAGCAACTTTAACAATGGAAAAACCAACCGCAGGCTGGAAAGCGAATAGCTATATAATCTTCGATTATCAAAACGAGGCTAATTTCAAATTTGCAGGTATCGATGCATCACGCGATAAAATGCAGTTAGGTCACCGAACGGCTGAAGGTTGGATTATTGATGCGGAAACACCTGAAAGGATCAGGCCAGAGAATTTCTATAATATGTTAGTAGCTGTTAATGGAACCAATGTTACGGTTGTAATTAACGGTAGGGAATACTTTTCTCACTCTTATACACCTCGCGTTGACAGTGATGGCTGGGTTTATGGATTGAACGATGGTATGGTTGGCTTTGGGTCAAACAATTCAAAAGGGACACTGGATAATATTGCAGTTCAAGTATTACCACCAGAATACACTTTACAGTTAACTGAAGATTTTTCCAATACTGAGGTTCAGTTTTTAACGATACCCGTCAGCGGTGATTGGAATATTAATAATGGTTTTTATACTGGAGATGTGACAGAAAGTGATAGGGCCGTTAGTCTTATTGATCTGGGTATGCCAAATGGTGAAACCACGTTAGGATCTAATTCTATTCTTGATCTAACGGTTGTTTTGAATACGAATGCAACATCTGGAGTCGTTTTTGATTACTACAGTGAGGATGATTTTAAGTATGCAGGGCTTTCAGTTGAATTAGATTCTCTTATAATAGGACATTATCAAAATGGTAATTGGACTATTGATACTTTTACTGAATTTGATTTTAAACAAGGTAAGGATTATGAGTTTGATCTTTCTATAAAAGGTACAACAGTAGATGCTGCGATCAAGCAAGTTGGTGCTAAAAATTGGCAAGCAATGGTAGGGTATGTGTTTAACGCTGTTGCAATAGATGGACAGTTCGGCTTATTATCAATACAAGGCATGGCTAATTTTGATAGTGTGGCTGTTGCAACTGACGATCCTGTTTTTCGAAACCAGGGACAAACATTATTAGCGGAAAGTAGTGGACGCGGGACCAATGAACTAATAGATAGCAATGATCTATCTGTAATGTTAACTGCGGCAATTAAGCAAATGGATCAAATGTTTGATATGACGGATAGCGAACAAGGGTTATTGTCTTCTGTTAATTTAATTGTGACTGACTTGCCTGGTCTTGTATTGGCTAGAACCAACGGCGATTTGATTGAGTTAGACCTTAATGCCGCAGGCCATGGCTGGTTTGTTGATCGTACGCCAGAGCGTAATGAAGAGTTCTGGTACTCTGATGATAAAGCGATATTACAGGCTAAACAAAATACTCAAGCTGATGGCCGCGTTGACTTGCTAACAGCGCTAAGTCATGAAATGGGCCACGTATTGGGTTATCAACATGGTGATAACCGCTTAATGGACGAAACCTTGGCAACGGGGGCTCGTATTGATTTTATCGGTACAGATGTTTATGGTCAGATCGTGGCCGAAAATGCAGAGAAAAATAGAAACAATCAAGGTTACCCTAATAATGAAGTGGGTCACCTAGCCTCTGTATTGAAAGCTGATAACCGAAGTACTCATGCAGATGATGTAACAACAGCTGAGTCGCTTCCTTTTTGGGAGGGTATGCGCTATTTTGATGAACAAGTTGGTCAGGTTAAAGCTTTTGAAAACTCCCATGTTGCTGAGAACATCTTTGTTGATGATGCATTGTTTATTTCTGCTGAGGATGATGACGATGAGGAGGGGATGAGATTGTATCAACAAGATGATGACCACAACTTATCAGAAGATGAGCAAGTGAAGGATCCTTTGGTCTCTAAACCTGAGCAAGCGTCGAGTGATCACTCAATTATCAATAGAGTATTGGGTAAACTAAAAGCCTGGAGATAGAAGACCGTACATATTCTTCCTCAACCAGACCTTGTATCAATTAACATCAGCTTGGTTGGGGAAGTACTATCAATTTTGCCGTTATGTTTTGCTGATGAGCCAGTTTTTAAGCTCTTGTATATTATTAACTAGTTAACTAAACTTAGAGGTAGTTTTTGATTTGAATTTTTAATGACACAATCATTGAATAACTGCTATTACAACGATTTTTCATAACTGAATAGGTTACGCTGAATGAAAAAAGAAGGAAATCGAACAGGCGTTACACAAAAAACTCGAAGGCAGGGCGAGAGACAAATAAAATGGAAACATGACAAGATGGATACAACATATTGTAATGTTGTTAATGTCATGACTACACGTGAAGAATTAACAGTATTATTTGGCACCAATAAAACTTGGTTTTTAGATGAAGAAATTGAATTCGCTGTGGAATTGAGTCACCGTATTTTACTTAACCCCTATGCTGCAAAGCGTTTTTCATTATTGCTTTCCAATGTTATCAGCGAATATGAGTCTCGATATGGGCCGTTAGGCTTAGGAGAAAAAGCACGCACCGTACATTAAGGTGTGAGTTTTGTATTTTATAAAATAAGGAAAATAAAATGGCAGAAGAAAAAAAAGAATCCGTACAAGAGAAATCTCAAACTGGTGCTAAGCCATCTGTAAAGTGGGATGATTCCAAAATGCAGACTACCTATGCAAATGTTGTTAATGTCACCAGTACTCGTGAAGAACTTTCTGTATTCTTCGGAACTAATCAAACATGGCATGTACCGGAAGACAAAGAGTTTGATGTGCAATTAACAGATCGAATGGTATTAAACCCTTATGCGGCTAAAAGATTGTCAATTTTGCTTTCTACCGTATTAAATGAATATGAAACCCGCTTCGGTTCCTTAGATATTGATTTGGCAAATTTGAAAAAACAATAGATTTGTCTTCTCTTTATATTATTTACAATAAAACTTTTTAAAGCACCTATGGCTATATTCTTTAGATTTATGGGTGCTTTTTTATTGCTTGTAGAAATCAACATTATTGTTTGATTGGCTAAACCCTTACATGGTTTTTCTTTGTCCAATAATGTTGGCTTTAGCTTTATCTGTGAATTAGGCTTTAACTGAATGGGGAGAATTATTTAATGTATGAAAACCCGCAGCAAAAAAGTAATGCTGATGCTTTTAAAGCAATTTTTCTACAATTCCCTTTGTGGAAAGATTTGCAACAAGCAGATTCTTTAAAAGGCTTTCTTGATGCCTGGTTGACCCTGCAAAGTTGCCAGATTACTGATATATATAACTCTATAGCCATCATTGATGAAGGGTTGGGCGAGCAAGGGAACAATGTTATTAGTTATTGGCCCGATGGAAAAATTACTGATGTTCCTGCATTACAGACAGCCTGTGAAATTGCCGTTGCTGAAAGGCGTATTGTCATTGTTGATGGGAAAAAAACTGTTGATCAGGATAATAGGTCTTCTAAAACCTGCCATATCTCCCTACCTTTTTACCAGCAAGATAAATCTGTTGGCGCTGTTGCTATTGAACTTGTCCATGTTGATGAAACTAAAATTAATCTGGCTATTCGACAATTACAGTGGGGGGTAAAATGGGTAGAAGCTTTCTTACGAGGTTCCAACAGGTTTAAATCTATTGCTAATGAACAGTTGAGTATTGTTTTACAGTTATTAACCTGCGCCCTGGATAATAACCATTTACAAGCTGCAACAACTCAGATTGCTACGGAATTATGTAATGCACTGAATTGCGAGAGAGTGAGCTTAGGTTTCAATAAAGATAATAAGATTGAAATCAATGCTATTTCCAATACAGCACAAATCAATAAAAAAAGTAATGTGGTGTCGCAAATTAAATCGGCCATGGAAGAGGCGATTGATCAGTCATCAACACTTATTTATCCTGCTGCTGTAAATGAGCAAGATTTTAAAACCGTGTATTTTCATTCAAAATTAGCCGATGAATTTAATAGTGCATTGTGTACGGTGCCATTGGTTCATAATGGAACTATAGTAGGGGCTTTGTTTTTACAAAGGCCTCAAGAGCAAATATTCGACTCTGAGATAGTCGAATTAAGCGAGATTATTGCTACCTTAATCGGTCCTATTCTAGAATTAAAACGAAAAGATGAAGAGTGGTTGCTTGTTAAACTGTTTGATTCTGTCAAATCAGGTGTTTTAAAGCTAATTGGTAAGGGATATGCTACTCAAAAACTTATCACCATACTCTTATTCCTCATAATAGGCTTTTTTTCATTCGCAGAATCTCTTTATCGTGTCTCTGCAGATGCCAAACTCGAAGGCTTTATACACAGAGTAATTGTAGCGCCATTCGATGGCTATATCAGTGAATCTTTTGCTCGCTCGGGTGATATGGTTAAAACCGAACAGTTATTAGCTAAATTGGATGATAGAGATCTGATTATTGAGCGCATAAATTGGCAAGGGAAAAGAAATCAATATTCCGAACAATATCGGGATGCATTAGCCAAACTTGATCCAGCACAAGTTAAAGTATTAAAAACCAAATTAGGTCAGGTTAAAGCTGAATTGAAGTTGCTTGATGCGATGTTGAAAAGAACCTCACTATCAGCACCTTTTGATGGAGTAATAGTCAGTGGTGATTTAACTCAGTTAATGGGTTCTCCAATTGCAAAAGGTGATATTTTGTTCGAGATAGCGCCGCTGGATGCATATCGTGTCATTTTGGAAGTGGATGAACGTGATATTGGTGAAATTATTATCGGTCAAACGGGTGTGTTGTTGTTAACTGGAAAATCCGATGTCACCTTGCCA
>Ga0105352_1000313_pt1 | contig 29863 bp, 32 predicted proteins | sample EN8Hudsemesocosm_FD_83507 | JGI IMG/M metagenome (GOLD analysis project Ga0105352, IMG submission 83507) | Methane-oxidizing microbial communities from mesocosms in the Hudson Canyon - EN8B Hudson Canyon | ecosystem: Environmental > Aquatic > Marine > Cold seeps | place: Hudson Canyon...
ATATTATGTTAAATAACACTATTTATCTTTTATAATTTATAGCCATTGACATAAGTTTTACTTCTGCCTAACAGTAGCAATAGTCAGGCCGACACCCTACTCATTATCAACTTTTGTGTAAACTGTGACCTTTGATATTAGTTTGATATTCGCAAATGCCCTCTAAAAATTTTTTAAGTTTTAATACAATAAACTCTTTGATGTTGGTAGCCTTGATTTTGATTTGGGGCACTTCCTTTTTGCTTATCAATCGTAGTTTGGTATTTTTCAGTCCAGAGCAGGTTGCGGGATTTCGGCTTTGTATTGGTGCGATTGTGATGATAATTGCTGTATTTGTGAGTGGAAAGCGGCTACCCAAGCTTGGTCCCGCCTGGCTACATTTTCTTATTATTGCTGTTGTTGCGAATCTTTTACCTTTTTGGATGATTGCAGCTGGGCAGACAACTATCTCATCTGGCATGGCCGGTCTCTTAATGGCTATTATGCCGCTTGTGACTCTGGTATTGGCTCATATTTTTCTAGTCGATGAGAGCTTGAATCGATTCAAATTAATGGGATTTATCGTGGGTATTTCTGGCGTTGCGTTTATTCTCACACCAAATCTAATTAACTCTTCAAACTCAATCGTGGGCATTTTGCTTGTTTTGGCAGCAGCTTGTTGCTATGCAAGTGCTACGATTCTTACCAAACGCTTACCTGTGTACGACCCTATAGTAGCCAGCACAGGAACTTTGATATGCGCAGGCCTCGTTAGTCTTGCTCTGTGGCCAAGTATGTTTGATTTCAACATATCTGAGACACCTCTTATTAGCGGTATTAGTATTGTATTACTTGGTATTTTGCCTACCGCAATAGCGATGCTTCTGTATTTCCACATTATTAATCGTGCGGGTGCTACGTTCTTATCTAATATTAATTACGTCGTACCTGTTGTCGCTTATTTTTCTGGTGCACTTGTTCTAGGTGAAATTGTGATGTGGCACGACATTCTAGCTCTGCTGCTCATCATTGCTGGTATTGTCTTATCTCGACGAAAGCTAAGCACTTAAGCCAAATAAATACTTTTTTATCTTAACTGCCAGCGCCCTCCTCGCCAAATTACTGTAATTGTCTGATTTTCTTATCTCTCTGGGGTTATGATATATTTAACTTTAGACCCTTGTAAAGATGAAGAGTAACGGCAATATAACTAGAATTTTATCCATCGATGGTGGCGGTATTAGAGGCATTGTTCCTGCTGTTGTTTTGGGCCATCTGGAAGAAACTCTACAGCATTTGTCTAACAACCCCGCTGCTCGGCTTGCTGACTATTTTGATTTATTTGCAGGCACCAGTACCGGGTCAATGATTGTTGCCGGCCTACTTGCGCCTGATAAAGATAACCGCCCCATATACAGCGCTAAAGAAATTGTTGGCTTATACTTTGATAATGCTGAAACCATCTTTCAAGATTCACTCCTCCAAGACATTAAATCCGTAGTGGGATTACTGAATGTCAAATACAGTGCGGAAGGTATTGAGTCTGTATTTCAACAGTACTTTCCCAATACCGAGCTTAAAGAGCTTCTCAAGCCAACTCTTATCCCGGTTTACGATTTGACTAGGGGTAAGAATTACTTTTTTCGCCAGCAAAAAGCCCTGGTAAGTGCAAGGCATAATTATCTCCTCAAAGATGTGCTAAGATGTGCCACATCAGCGATCACCTACTTTCCACCAGTGCAAATATCAACTGCTGATAATTCGAGGTATCGATGCTTTATTGATGGTGGTATCTTTGCTAACAATCCTGCCCTATCAGCCTACGCTGAGTTTCGCTACCATAATCCAGAGTTGCACGCAAAGGACACAATGATGCTTTCCCTTGGTACCGGCAAACAAGGCACTCATCTTGACTGCGAAAGCACCCAGCATTGGGGCGCCTTGGAATGGCGAGAGCCTGCAGGCAATCTGTTTGCTAATGCGGTGGCTGACGCAAACCATTATCAATTAAGTGCCGTGTATGACAAAAAACCGAACTACTTAAGACTCGATGCATTTTTTAACGACACCGATAAAAGCAGTCTTGACAACACCTCTAAAGATTATTTAGACTGTCTTTATCATTTAGGTCTGAAAATCGTTCAAAATAACAAGCCAACGATCAAGTCTTTTGCTCAGAAATTGATTGATAACACGCCTCCCTGTGTGTCGCAAAATGATCAATCAAACATAACGGTGGATAGCGTCACAACTACCCAGCCAAATCAGCAATCAAAATTAGTACTGGCGATGAAAAAAGCATTGAGAAAAATAACTGACCAATAGAGACCTCCACTATTTAAGTCATGTATGGTTCTGTTCAAATCTAGCAAAGATTTATTGTTATTGGCTGCGTCAATGACGTAAAAATAAATTAAAATATTTATCCCTAGTTAAGCTTGTCATATCAACTAGTTAACTTACTTCGAGCAATTAATAGAACCAAAGGCCTCTTGCGAAAATAGTTGAAATACACTATATTTAGTGTACATTAATTAAATCAAACACTAAATGTAGTGTTTTAATCAGGAGAAGGGTTTGACCGAAGACATTAAAGTCACCAAGCGGAATGGCAAGCAAGAGTCTATTGATATGGAGAAAATTCACCGCGTTGTGCACTGGGCTTCTCAAGATTTAGAGGGTGTTTCCGTCTCCCAAGTTGAGATCAATGCACAACTGGCTTTTTTTGATGGAATCAAGACCGAGGACATCCATGAAACGATCATTAAGTCTGCTGCCGATCTAATCTCGACAGAGACCCCTGACTACCAGTATTTAGCCGCTCGTTTAGCTATTTTTCATCTTCGAAAAAAAGCCTTTCAGCAATTCACCCCACCCTCTTTATTTGATCAAATAACAAAGTGCACTGAGCTTGGTATTTACGACAAGGACATTCTTGCCAAATACAGCAAAGCCGAAATTGAGGAGTTTGACTCGCATGTTGACCATTGGCGTGATATGAGTTTTAGCTACGCTGCTGTTAAACAACTCGAAGGCAAATACTTGGTACAAAATCGTGTCTCTGGCGAAGTTTATGAGAGTCCGCAATTTCTCTATATTCTTGTTGGAATGTGCCTTTTCCAAGAATATAACAAGAGCGAGAGAATGGATATTGTTAAACGTTTTTATGACGCAACAAGCATGTTTAAAATCTCCCTACCAACGCCAATTATGGCTGGGGTTCGTACACCAACAAGGCAGTTTTCATCTTGCGTATTAATTGAAGCTGATGATGACCTTGACTCCATAAGTGCCGCATCAGGCGCGATTGTTAAGTACGTCTCTCAAAGAGCTGGCATTGGTATCAATGGTGGACGAATTAGAGCGCTAGGCAGCCCTATACGTGGAGGTGAGGCGACACACACTGGCTGTATTCCTTTCTTCAAGCATTTTCATACTGCGGTTAAATCTTGCTCTCAAGGTGGTGTCCGTGGTGGTGCAGCCACCCTTTTCTACCCTTTATGGCATCTGGAGGTGGAGGAGTTACTTGTCCTTAAAAACAACACTGGTACCGATGAAAACCGTATTAGACACCTAGACTATGGTGTGCAATTTAACGGCTTAATGTATCAAAGATTCCTAGAAGATGGTAATATCAGCCTATTTTCACCGCACGATGCACCAGGGTTATACGAGGCTTTTTTTGCTGACCAAGATGAGTTTAAAACACTCTATGAGAAATACGAGCAGGATGACAACGTTCGTAAACGCAGCGTTAAAGCCAGAGAATTATTTGCTAAATTTATGCAGGAACGTGCCAACACTGGGCGTATCTATTTGCAAAATGTTGATCACTGCAACACTCACGGTGCTTTTGACCCTGCCATGGCACCAGTGAGACAATCAAATCTGTGTATGGAAATTACCCTACCAACCAAGCCATTATTCTCGGTTCAAGATGAGAATGGTGAGATTGCATTGTGCACCTTGTCTGCGGTTAATTTAGGCGCACTTGAGAGCCTTGATGAGCTGGAGGATATTACTGAAATTATTGTCAGATCACTAGACTCGCTACTGGATTATCAAGATTACCCAATTAAGTCAGCAGAGATGGCCAGTAAAAATAGACGCACGCTTGGCATTGGTGTGACAAATCTAGCTTATTATTTGGCAAAAAATGGGGTGAAATATTCCGATGGTTCTGGCAACAGGCTAGTCCACGATACTTTTGAAGCACTGCAGTATTACTCGTTAAAAGCATCTAACAAGCTAGCCAAAGAGTTGGGCGCTTGCCCACTATTCCCAGAGACGCAGTACGCCAAAGGAATTATGCCAATCGACAGCTACAAAAAAGATGTCGACTCTTTTTGCTCACCAGAATTAAAGCTTGACTGGCCGGCGCTAAGAGCTGAAGTTGTTAAAACTGGCTTGCGTAATTCCACCTTAACCGCATTAATGCCTTGTGAGAGTTCTTCACAAATATCGAACTCAACTAACGGTATCGAGCCACCGAGAGGCTACGTTGCAGTCAAACAATCAAAAGACGGCATCCTTAAACAAATTGTGCCAGATTACGAGAATTTGAAATCTCAGTATGAATTACTTTGGGATATCAAGGACAACGAGGGTTATTTGCAGTTGTGTGCGATTATGCAAAAATTTATCGATCAGTCCATTTCGACAAACACCCACTACGACCCTTCGCAATTTGACGGCAACAGAGTGCCAATGAAGTTGCTCTTAATGGATCTACTCAAAGCTTACAAATACGGCATTAAAACACTGTACTACCACACCACGCGTGACGGTGCGACAGACGAACAAAACAACAGTAAGCCAGGCGATGACGATTGCGCTGATGGCGTATGCAAACTCTAGGAAAGAATTATGTCATACAGTATTTTTAATCATACAATCAGTGACAGCCTAACCCAGCCGATGTTTTTGGGTGATAGTGTTAACGTTGCGCGTTTTGACAAGCAAAAGTTTGAAGTATTTGAAAAATTGACGGAAAAACAACTGTCTTTTTTTTGGCGTCCCGAGGAAATAGACGTCTCAAAAGATAAAATGGATTTCGCTAAATTGCTGCCAAATGAAAAACACATCTTCATCTCCAACTTGCAATACCAAATTTTGCTGGATTCGGTACAAGGCAGATCGCCTAATATTGCCTTCTTGCCAATCGTATCGTTGCCGGAGCTGGAGAATTGGATTGAAACTTGGTCGTTCTCTGAAACTATCCACTCTAGAAGCTATACCCACATTATTAGAGCGATTGTCAATGAACCAGGTGTAATTTTTGACGACATCATGAAGACTGATGAAATCATTAAACGCGCCGACAGCGTTTCTGCCAATTATGACAAATTGATTGAGAATGCACAAGCTTACTTGGCACATGGTGAGGGTGTGCATACAATCAATGGTGAAACACTAACGGTTGATTTACGCGCCCTGAAGAAGCAACTCTACCTCACAATCATGTCGGTCAATATTCTCGAAGCTGTGCGTTTTTATGTCAGCTTTGCTTGCTCTTTTGCCTTTGCCGAACGTAAAGTTATGGAGGGTAATGCCAAAATCATCAAGATGATTGCTCGTGATGAGGCGCTCCATTTAACGGGCACACAGCATATGCTCAACTTGATGCGCTCCGGCAAGGACGACCCTGATATGGCAAGCATTGCCGTCGAGTGTGAGGCTGAAGTAATTGCGATGTTTAAAGAAGCGGCCGAACAAGAAAAAGAATGGGCTGAATATTTGTTTAGAGATGGCTCGATGATTGGCCTTAACGCTGAAATTCTTAAACAATATCTAGAGTACATTACCAATGTCCGTATGGCGGCTATCGACCTCGAGCCAATTTTTGCACAGAACACCAACCCCCTTCCGTGGATTAATCACTGGCTTGACTCGGACAACGTTCAAGTAGCACCTCAGGAAACTGAAATTACTTCTTATTTGGTAAGTGCTATTGACAACACCATGAATGCGGATGATAACGACTTTGATAACTTTACGCTGTAAAGGCTGCGCTTGTTTAAATGTTTCGAATTGACGTTGACAATATTAATGGCAAAACTGAGTCGCTGTATGTGTTTGGTGACGAGTCCATTCTTACTGAACTTGAAGATAACAACATCCTCATAAACTACAATTGTCGACAAGGGCATTGTGGTAGTTGCATTCTACAGCTGCTAGAGGGTGATGTTATGCATCAAGAGTGCCTTGTGCCGCTTTCAGCGGGAGAAATACTGGCATGCCAAGCAAGGCCCGCTAGTGACATCAAAATAACCGTTAGAGGCTAAATTTCGAGCCCCTTAGGAAATCAATGATTTCGTCAGCACCGCCCTCATAAATGATTCGATCTTTTTTGCTGTTAATTTGGTAGGCGTACATTGGGTCGTAATAGTCAACCAAGAGAGTTTCAATGATTGGCAAAAAAAGCGTAGCGCCACTTGAGCCGTGATATCGGGCGAGAGCATATTCTAGAATTAATAAAAGCTCTTGATAGCGCACACCACCTAGGCGCTTACGAATTTTCCCAAGACTTTCACGCCAATAGTTAGCAAAGTTTTCAAACCCTTGTTCTTCATTTAGTGCGCAGAATTTATCGTGCATATCAGTCACATAAGTTTTTAGGCTAAGCTCAATCCGCTCGTCAACAGAAGCTTTAAGCACAACTAGCTTTGATCTTTGGGTCTTGAGCTTAAGCGCGTTTGGAATGTGAATTGTACCAATATTGGTACCCTCATCCTCAAGCGCAATAAATGCGTGATGCTTATTCTTGATAAGTTCAATAGATAACGCGTTTTCAAAATTAATTTGTGTTGGCTGCGGCTCGACGTCATTGCCAAAGGCGGAACCTCGATGATTGGCCAGACCCTCCAAATCAATACTATTGTTCAATCGATGCAACAACAACGTCTTGCCGGCGCCCGTTTGCCCGCCAACAATAACAAAATTCAGTTTCTTGCTCAGAGTCTCTTGTTCGTCAATCAAGTAACGGCGTATCGCCTTGTAACCACCCTTAATCCGCGGATAGACAACGCCAGAGCGCTCAAAAATCCAACGCTGTGTAATTTGCGAGCGAAGACCACCTCGAAAACAATACAAAATACCATTTGGGTTGTTTTGAAAAAAGGCCATCCAGCTATCGAGCCGTTGCTCTTTAACTGTGCCGCTAACCAACTTATGGCCCAGCTCGAGAGCAGCCTTTTTGCCAATATTTTGGTAACAAGTACCCACTTCCTCACGCTCATCATCCGACATTAGCGGCGCGTGCTGAGAATTAGGAAAAGCACCTTTTTTAAATTCTATCGGCGCACGAGTGTCTAGTAATGGCGTGTCGTTGACAAGTAAACTTTCGTAATCATTAATGGCAGGCAAATCTATCATTGAAAATTAATGACTTTATCTTGGGTTTTGACGGCACAAACTTCACCAATTTCAGCGAAAGATAACTGCCGATTCTCAAGGATTTTCCTTACTGTGCCCTTGGCACTTTGAGAAACGGAAATAAGTAAACCGCCACTGGTTTGTGGATCACAAATAATAGACTTTTGCATTGCATTGAGTTTGTCCAATTGATGGCCATAACTTTGAAAGTTTCGCTCACTACCACCTGGTACGCAGCCCAAATCAAGATAATGCTCAACATTATCAAGCAAAGGTATTTTAGCAAGTGTTAATTTAGCACTCACTTGGCTTGCCACACAAACTTCAATTAAGTGCCCCGCCAAACCAAAACCAGTGACGTCGGTGATCGCATTGACGCCTTTAATTGTTGCAATCTCACTACCGACGCTGTTGAGTTGTGTCATTTGCACAATGGCGTTTGTATGATCGTCAATACTGACTTTTTTCATTTTTTGCGCTGTCGATAAAATCCCAACACCAAGCGGTTTGGTTAAGAAAATAACGTCCCCCACTTGAGCGTCGGAGTTCTTTTTTAAATGATTAATATCAACTTTGCCAGAAACTGACAAACCAAAAATTGGCTCCGGTGAGTCGATACTGTGACCGCCAGCTAAAGCAATACCCGCCTCTGCGCAAATCGAACGACCACCTTCTATCACTTCAGCGGCAACGCTAGCTGGTAACTTATCAATCGGCCAACCAAAAATAGCGATTGCCATTAGTGGCTTACCACCCATCGCATAAATATCACTGATTGCATTACAGCCGGCAATTCTGCCAAAAGTAAACGGGTCATCAACAATGGGCATGAAGAAGTCGGTTGTACTGATCAGCGCCTCACCATTACCCAAATCATAAACGGCGGCATCATCTTTTGATTCATTACCAACCAATAAATTGGCATCAACAAAATCAGTTTTGCTGCCACTGAGCATTTCATCAAGTAGTTTTGGTGAAATTTTACAACCGCAGCCAGCGCCATGGCTGTACTCGGTTAAACGAACTTGCGTATCATTGGCTGTTTGAGAGTTCACAATAACAATGGTTTAGTCGAGTTTGACGTATGCCAATTGAAGCTTTTGGTAGAGCTCGCTCGGAGAAATGCTAGGATTCTCATCCATAATATTAAAGGCAACAACATTGTCCTCAACCGTACCCCAAATTTTGATATAAGTGCCGTCTTTATAACCATTTTGCTGTCTAAAAGTATTCAGCTGATTTTTAACAACATAGCGCTTATACAGCTCGCCCGTGTCCATGCCAATGTGCGACAAGGCGACAAAAAACAAGTCGATTGTTTCGCGAATGGCGTTGTCGTTATCTTTGATCTTTGCTTGCACTGAGAGGCTTAGGATTCTCTCGAGTGTTTGCAACAATATCTCTGAGTCCAAATCTTCAGTTGTGCTGACTTCCTCATACTGGTTGGCATAAGTTTGTTCTCCAGCTCGAATAGCCTCAGACATAATAAAATGCCAAATATCCACCAACTCAACTTTAATATTGGCCCAGTCAGGCTCAACATTAATGTTTTTCCAATGCTTCCAATTAAAAGAATCAATCGCCTCAGCCGCCTCCATGTAGATGCAACGATACCATGAAATTTGACGATTTTCTTTGGTCAGTCCATCAACCCACATTTCGCCATTAGTGTGATTATTTAGCTCGTTCTGAAGTGTGAACATTTGCTCAATGAGATTCATTATTTATCGCTTTTATTTTAGAGTGAGATTGATTATAGTCGTTTCATAAATCAACAGAGAAAAAGCTGTTTTCGCTGACTAGTATTTAGCCACGGAACTGTCAATTTCACTAGACCACGCATCAATGCCACCCTGCAAGTTAATGAGGTTTTCGTAGCCTTGAGATTGAAGAAAGTGAATAACGCGCATAGAGCGAACACCGTGATGACAGTAAATCGCTAGATTTGAGTCTTTATCAAACTTGGTGTATGTTTGTGCAATTGTACTCATTGGCATGAGCTGTGCACCCTTTATGCTGCACAGGTCAAATTCCCAATCTTCGCGAACATCGATTAGGATTGTATTGGGATTGTCTAGATTGGCTTTAAAAGCCTCAGGTGGCAGATCTTGAATCATGGTTAATTGATTATTTATATTTTCAATTTTACATCAATATAGCACACTTAAAACAAAGGGGTAAAATGCGCAAATATGAGCCATGTTAAAGAAAGTATTCTGCATTTTCCTTGTGATTATCTAATCAAAATAGAAGGTGGGAGTAAGCGCGAATTTGAACCAAAAATTCGTGAAATTATTGAGTTACATGCCGGCAAGCTAGACAATCACCAAATCATCTCAAAAAACAAAGGCAGGGTGATATCTTTAACTGTTCGCATTGTTGCTAACAGCAGAGAGCAAATTGATAACATTAACCATGATTTAACAAATTGTCCGCTTGTTGAGTTTATCTTATGAGCAAGACTAGCGAAGAGTTGTTTAATTTTCCCTGTGATTACCCGATTAAGATTTTCGGCAAAAAAACCGAAAACTTCAGGCGAGTTGTTTGCGACATTATTGAGCCGCATGCCGGCCAATTACACAACAATCAAATCACTGAAAAAATTAGCTCGAAAGGATCATACATTTCTCTAACGATTAGAATTATCGCCACGAGTCGCCCACAACTAGATTCGATTAATGCAGAGCTGCAAAAATGCCCTGATGTGGCCTATCTATTGTAAATAATGTGATTCAAGTTCTCGACAAAGGATACCTCGACTACGAGCCTTGCTGGAGGTCTATGATCGCCTTCACCAAGGGCAGGAACACAAACACAGCAGACGAGCTCTGGGTGTTGGAGCACAAGCCAGTGCTAACCCAAGGGCTTGCCGGTAAAGCAGAACACCTTCTCTCAAACTCCGACATTCCTCTAGTTCATTCTGATCGCGGTGGTCAGGTCACTTATCATGGGCCCGGACAGCTTATTGTTTATTGTTTGATTGACATCAAAAGGCTGGGTATTGGCGTCAAAAAAATGGTCTCACTAATTGAACAATCCATTATCGACCTACTCAGCGACTATGAGATTAATGGCGAAAGAAAAAAAGGAGCTCCAGGTGTTTATGTTAATGGTGCTAAAGTTGCAGCACTTGGACTTAAAGTCAAACAAGGAAAAACCTATCACGGATTAAGCCTAAATATTGACATGGACCTCGAGCCATTCAAGCTTATTAATCCCTGCGGCTATCCTGATTTAAGTGTTACGCAGATGAAAGATTTAACGGATAATACTCTTTTTTTAAATACCATTAAAAAACAACTTACCAGGCACTTAATTGACCATGTTACAAGACGTTGAAATCAAAGCCCTTAAAGGGGAGTCAAAAACCGAAAGATTGAGAATCAAACCCGATGCTAGTCGCACGCCGCTTAAAAAGCCTAGCTGGATAAGAATTAAACACAGCAACTCTCAAAAAGTTACTCAACTCAAAAAAACCCTTAGAAAGCAGGAGTTATTCACCGTTTGTGAAGAGGCTCAGTGCCCCAACCTAAACGAGTGTTTTACACACGGTACGGCAACCTTTATGATTATGGGTCAGATTTGCACAAGGCGTTGTCCTTTTTGCGATGTAGCCCATGGTAAACCAAAACCTCTCGATATCGACGAACCCAGACATCTCGCGGATACTATTGCCAAAATGGCGCTAAAGTACGTTGTTATTACTTCGGTCGATCGTGACGATCTCAGAGATGGTGGCGCGACACATTTTAAAAATTGTATCGATGCCATCAGGGTGCAAACACCTTCGGTAAAAATCGAAATCTTAACGCCTGACTTTAGAGGAAGAATGAATAAGGCGTTGGATATATTCACTGACTGCCCTCCAGATGTCTTTAATCACAATCTAGAAACTGTACCAAGCCTCTATCCGCGTGTTCGCCCGGGTGCAGACTATCAACACTCTTTAGACCTGCTCAAGTCCTTTAAGCAACAACACTCTCAGGTGACAACAAAATCAGGCTTAATGCTGGGTGTTGGTGAGAGCAAAAAGCAAGTTCTCGACGTACTTAGAGATTTACGCCAACATCAGGTTGATATGCTCACTTTAGGGCAATACTTGCAACCCAGCAGACACCACTTAGCAGTTGAGAAATACATCCACCCAGATCAATTTGCAGAATACAAAGAATTGGCATTAGAAATGGGGTTTTCCCAGGTTGCCAGTGGACCAATGGTTAGGTCGTCATACCACGCAGATTTGCAAGCCCAAGGCGAGTTGGTTAGTTAAAGTAGTAAGGCGTGTATATCGGATAAAAGACCGGGTAGTAGATTGGTATTGGGTAATAAATAACCATCGGATAATGACTGCCAAAACCACTGCTCATTGTAGGGCGGACATAATATTGCGCCCAAGCCAGAATGGGGTCCAAGCCATTATTAGAGTTGTTAATAACAACCACTTGCTCGCTATTAATTGGCGTTGGTTGCTGCTCAATCTTAATAGCAAAAGGATCGACGTTATCTTGAACACTAAAATCCAAAAACTGTACGTTAGCAGTTTGAATTATCTCCTGAGGCCAATTAGCATGAGCAGTAACACTGTAGGCAAGCAAAAATAAAATACTCATTAATGATTGCTTGTTTGACATCAGAGCCTACTCTTATCTTCTTTTTTCAAAAAAACGCTAGTATCAATTCTGCTTGAAGATGAATTCATATTTACGTTACTGCTTTCTACCTCGTTGTTATTTTTCTCGGCACTCTCAACAATATACTCTGTTGTTTCAGTTGCAAGATGTGGCTTATCTATCCTAATACCTTGCCAAGCCAACTCACCTGCGCTGAGAGTACCCAATGGTACCACAATTAAATTAACAAAAACCACCACCAAAATGCCGAATAAGAAGCTCGCACCCAGTCCTGCGAAAATTGGATCATTCAGAACCAAGGCGCCGATTGACAAAAATGAAACCAAACTGACAACATTTAATCTCAGTTGCGCCCTATTTGCTGCAATAACCGCATCAAACAACCCCAATCCCGAGGCATAGTGTTTGCTGGCATGATGCAGGGAACACAGAGAGCCATGAATGGCTAGAGCAGACAAAACAACAAAGGCCAGCAAAGAGCTTGCACTCACACTAATACCTAATAACCAATGCGCTGGCACAATGCCAATTAGCAAAAGTGCAATTGGCGCCAAAATAACACAGGTGATGCGAAAGCTGCCATAACGCCACAGCAGTAACATAAAAATAGCAACAATAGAAGTAGCAAAAGCAATCGCATAATTCTTCAATGTCAGTTTTGTCTCAGTCCATATCCCAGACCAAGACAGACTAATGTCATTAAAACTATCATTTGAATTCTGAAACACCTCGTTAAGCATTGCATTATTACTCAGCAGGTCTTCAATACTATTTTCAATTGTACTAAGCGCTGAAGACGCTATTTCTGCGCCTTTGATTTGAGTCGACAAGTATTCGACTTCTTTTAGATTTTTGTGAAAAATCAAATCATCGTTTTTTGCGTAAACAAAAGCACCGAGTTCGGACAAAGGAATCATTGATCCATGACTGCTAGGCACCGGCAATTGTGATAAATAGCCCAACTGAGATCTTTTACTGAGTGGGATACTCATAATAATATCGGTTGCTTCAATCGCATTTGTTAGATACACGCTGGTCGCTTTGGCGCTCGACATTGCCAACAGCAGGCTTTGCTTGATGGCTTCTTGACTCACACCAAAATAAGTTGCTTTTGCGCGATCTACTTTAAAATTTATGACGGGCTGTTCATCGCGAATAAAATGATGAACCGTCTCTACAAGCGGGTTTCTAGATATTAATTGCACCAAACCCCTGCTTGCTTGACGTCGAAGAATATCATCCTCGCTGTAAACCTCAGCAACCAAGCTTTGAGAAATAGGCGCCGCCATCAGCATGCTGTTAACAAGCACCGTGGCGCCGGCATTATTTGCAAGCGGTTGAATCAATGTCAAGGCCATTCTAGCCACTTCTTCGCTCGTTCTGGAGCGTGCTGATGACTCGGTTAAAAATACGTGCAGCTCCCCCCTGTCGCTCGACTCAACAAGAATATTTCGCCAAACTTCAGTCTTGTTAACGCTTGGAGAGATCGCACCAGAGTACAAGTTAATGCTCCTAACTTCGGGGATTTGTTGTAATTTCAGAGCCATTGCATTCAGCACAGTGGCTGTAATTGGTAGAGCATCTCCATCGGGCATACTAACAATCAAACCAAACTCAGTCGAATCATCTGCTGACATCATGTTGATTGGCGCTTTTTGAGTTGCTAATAATGTCAGCGAAAAGACAGTGGCAGCAATCAGGATAAATAACAGCAGTCTGCCGTATAGCTTGGCGGGATAAAAATAACGCAGCAGCCAATCAGTAAATTTATTTTGAATTGAAAAGCCACCCAAACGATCAACCTTAACCAGTTTCAACGAGAAATACGGCAGAAAATAAAGTGAAGCCACAACACTGGAAACAATAAAAACAATATTAATTACCAGAAATGGGAAAAAATAGCCATTGACGACCGAATGATAATCAACAAAGAGTAGCGGACAAATGAGTAAAACAAAGACCATTGCCGAGATCGAAACTAACTTCCTGGACTCTTTGACGAGCTGAACCAGGCCACCAACTGAGCGCTGTGATCCGGGCTTTAGTTCACTTTTTAATAACTGCGCAGTGATCAAGCCAGAACAAAGAGCAATAGATACCATTAACCCTAAAATGCTAACCCTTGAGAGTTCCAACCCAATCAAGTTTACAAAAGTGAGAGAGATGGAAAGCGGTATAAACACAAGAAATGAAAAAACCAACAGCCTTCTCAGACCTAAAGTAAGTAACACCGACAAGGCAATAAATCCAGCAAATATAAATAATTTAACAAGCCAAGATTGTGTTACCTCGTTGGCTAAAGATAGCGTATTCCTTGACAGAGAAAAGCCAACCTGGCTTGAGGGATTTTCAGCGTTCATAGCGGCAATTTGATCACTCAGTCGTCCATTTAGCGAAGTACTTTGAACAGCAGAGTTTTGATATAAGGCAATCGTCACAGCTTGCGCACCCAGTGCTGCCTCTTTGGAGAAATGAACCACCATTTGTGAAGTGTCTTTAACGCCAAAACGAACATCGGCCACATCACGTACAGTAACAGCAGTTTCGTTTATTGTTGTTACGACAATGTTGGCAATATCTTCAGTTCCGCGAAAATAATCACCCGCATAAATATCTATCTGGTTTCCATCGTATTCAATATCACCAACATTACCACTACCATTTGCACTGCGGATGGCTTCGAGAACCATCATCAAGCTAATGTTAAAATTTGCTAATCGTGTAGGAGAAATGTCAACATGGAACGCACTTTGTCTACCACCAGTAACAATGCCCTTTGAAACACCTTCAAGCACTTCGAATTTGGCCAAACTTTGCAGGGCAATAGTTCTGAGTTGAGCATCGTCTAGGGAGTTGGAGAAAAGAGTGAGGATTGCAAATGGACGCTCTGAAGCGCTGCTCACTTTAGTGGAGGTTATTTTTACGCCTTCAGGCAGTATATCGCTAGCATTGGCTACACTCTTATGAATTACACTAAGCACCTCTTGAGTGTCTTTGCTTCCTCCAATCTCGAGAGTAATCGTTGCATGATTTTTATCACTTATTGAGCTAATTTGCTTAATACCAATGATGTGAGAAAAGGCCCTCTCCATAGGTGCTACAGCCAAACTTGACAAGGTCTCAGAGGAAGCGCCGGGGTAGCTAATATCAATATCAACAAGCGGTGGTGTTTTAGTCTTGTCCAGGCCGTTAGCTATCGATAAATAACTAACCACACCCATGATAAGGATAGCCATAAAAAGAACTAAGGTAATCGGCGAGTTGACACCTTTGTTTAAGCTTTCATCTGCGGCGCTGAATGAGGTTTCATCGATGGTAGGGCTGTTTTCATTCATTGGTACACCCCTGTTAAATGGCCAAATTTAAGGCGCGATATTTTATCGGATTGCTTAAAATAACTTCGCCAATCGACAGACCGGTGAGTACTATTGTCGTTCTTTCGTCAAGAGAATTGCCCAGCCGTACAAAGCGCTGATCAACTTGATTGGCACTGTTAATGACATAGACACTAGGCAAACTCGCATGCCATGCAATAGCCGTATTTGGAATCATCGGCACTGGTTTAGACTCGTTGGCAATAGGCAGTTCTAATTCAGCAAACCCCCCAGGCAACACAGGCACCCCTTCAGGGAGATTTAATAAAACGATGGCACTATGACTGTAATCTTGTGTGATGGGCTTAATTTGCGCAACGGTTGCAGAAACAGCTTGGCGGATTGTGTCAATCTTCACTTTGTAAAGAATGCCAATTCTAACTTGCGATAAAAGCCTAATTGGTACGCGAACCTCGAGCTGTAAATTAGCAATATTGGAAAACTCTAACAACAACTGATGAGGCTGAGTTTGCTGCCCTGTGGAAATATGTTTGCGGATAATCATGCCATTAAAAGGTGCATGGACGTTTGAATTTTGCAATTGAGACTCTATATAACGCAACTGTGTCTGGGTTTGATTGAGTTGGTATTTAGCATTATTGACAATTGCCATCTGCTCAGCGCTTAACTTGTTCGCGTTTGCCTGTGCGTAGCGAAGCATTTCACTCGTTTGCATGATTTGATTGTAAGAATTCGCTCTTTGTGTCTGTAGCGCTCTTTGGTCAAATTCAATTAAAATAGAACCTTCTGCAAACAAGTCACCTTCATTGCCATTGACAGCTGCAACTTGGGAATAACTATTGGATTTCAACTCAACAACCTCCGATGAAACAACCCTACCGCCAAGCACAGCAAAATGCGAGTAGCCACCATTAATTACAGTGTAGGTGTCGCTGGCAAAATCGAGGTCAGATTCACTGCCAAGCGCTGCCATAACCGAATGCGCTGACGCACTCAGAAGTAATAGAACAGCAATATGTCGCAAGCACGAATTTAGCACGAGTTATAGCAATATAGTTATGTAGTCATTCTCTCCAAATTTATTATATATCAGCTGCTTTTTGCCGTGTGGATTCTTATAGCTCTAACTGCCCTTTAAATGTCATAACAAGCAAAATCTAATCGGTGAATACCCCACACTTAACTTTATAATACCCCTATTCAAACCCAACACTCAAACATGTCAATCGCATTTACACCCGGTGAACCATCTGGCATTGGCCCAGACCTAGCAATTATGGCCTCACAACAAGATAGATCGCAATACATAACCGCCTACTGCGATCCAGATATTTTGCAAAAAAGAGCAAAAAAACTTGGCCTGCCAATTCATTTAACTGAATCACCAACAACAAAACAAGGTGAACTCTGTGTTTATCCTATTTCGGCAAAATCAGAAGCCGTTCCAGGTGTGCTTAATGCTGACAATTCTGAGTATGTACTTAACACACTTGCAGTAGCCGGAAAACACTGCTTAAACGGTGAGACATCTGGCCTTTTAACTGGCCCAGTTCATAAGGGTGTTATTAACGAAGCTGGTGTTGAATTTAGCGGTCATACCGAATTTTTTGCTAGATTAAGTAACGTCAGCAAAACAGTGATGCTACTCGCCACCGACACATTAAAGGTTGCACTGGCAACAACCCACCTGCCCTTGCGTCAAGTTTCAAACAATATAACTCAAGAGTCTTTGACCGAAGTGATTGAAATTATTAACCATGATTTCCGCTATTTTGGCATAAACAAACCCCATATTTTGGTTTGCGGACTAAACCCACACGCAGGCGAAGACGGTCATTTGGGTGATGAAGAGATAACAACAATCTCACCAGTTATTCAAAAGCTCAACACTAAAGGCTACCACCTATCGGGCCCAGTACCTGCGGATACCGCCTTCACTCCTAACTCACTAGCAGGCGTTGATGTTGTTCTGGCAATGTATCACGATCAAGGCTTGCCGGTATTGAAAACACTTGGTTTTAAAAAATCAGCTAACATCACTCTGGGCTTGCCGTTTTTCCGCACTTCGGTTGATCACGGTACAGCGTTGGATCTTGCTGGCACTGGAAATATCAGTTTGGGTAGTTTTCATACCGCCCTATCCTACTTCAATACACTGAACAGCTATGCAGCACAGAGCTAGAAAACGGTTTGGACAAAACTTCTTAATTGATTCACAAATCATTGAAAGGATTGTGGCAACCATTGCCCCGAGGTCTGATGATAATCTTATTGAGATTGGTCCTGGCAAGGGTGCACTTACGATACCCCTACTTGAACAACTTAGGGCAATGAAAGTAATTGAAATTGACAGAGACTTGATTGCCTTACTAGAGTCACAAAACCATCAAAATCTCAGCATTATCGAGGCAGATGCGCTGAAATTTAATTTTGGCCAACTAGAGCAAAAGTCAAGAGTTGTTGGCAACTTACCCTACAACATTTCCTCGCCCTTATTGTTTCACCTACTAGAGCATCGACACAATATTATCGACATGACTTTTATGCTACAAAAAGAAGTGGTCGACAGGATTGTCGCCCCTCACGGTAGCAAAACTTATGGGCGCCTAAGCGTTATGATGCAGGCTTTTTTTGAAGTTGAGCTAATGTTTGTCGTGCCCAAAGAGTCTTTTGATCCGCAGCCAAAAATTGAATCTGCAATCATCTACTTTAAGCCCAGAGTCGATGCAGTGCTTGCCGAATCAATGCTTTTAGAAAAGGTTGTAAAAGCTGCGTTTTCACAACGTAGAAAAACACTCAGAAATTGTCTAAAATCAATCCTTAGCCAAGACCAAACTGACATCGATTTAGCACGTCGAGCAGAAATGCTCAGCGTTAATGAATTTATTAACTTGACCAAAGACTATGCAAAACAAAATTGACATTGATGTAGAGGTTACTTACCTGCCAAACCAATCAAATATTTCCAATAGGCAGTACGCATACGCCTACACTATAACCATCACAAACCAAGGTGACAGTGGCGCGCAGTTAAGAACTAGGCGCTGGTTAATAGAGGATGAATCTGGCCATATAGAAGAGGTTGTTGGTGAAGGTGTGATAGGCATGCAACCCCATCTTTCACCAGGAGAAAGCTTCGAGTACAGCTCTGGTGCAATCATTAACAGCGAAACTGGCTCGATGAAAGGCGCCTACGGAATGATTAATGACGAAGGTCAGCGTTTCGAAGTCGCCATTCCGGAGTTTGTCCTCAGTAAGCCCTATACACTTCATTAAGTGCTCAGCTAATGGATTACGCTATTGGCGATGTGCAAGGCTGTTTTGATACCCTCCAGCAGCTACTTAAAAAGATCAATTTTAGCGCTGATAATGATCGCCTATTTTTTTTGGGCGATGTTGTTAATCGTGGCAACAAATCTTTACAAACACTTCGATTTATCAAATCACTTAAAGATAGTGCTGAAATGGTACTTGGCAACCACGATTTCCATTTATTGGTTTGTGCACTAACACCACACCGACCAAATCGAAAAGACACCTTTCAAGACATACTGCAAGCGAGTGATAAAAATACACTACTTGATTATCTGCTCACAAGACCACTACTGATTGAGTGCAACAATGCCTTGTTGGTGCATGCTGGCATTCCGCCGCAATGGGATAGAGCGACAGCTCTTAAGCGGGCAAAACAAGTCGAGAGATGCCTGCAAAGCAACGATGTCACCAAATTCCTCAGCATTATGTATGGTAACGAACCTACTAAAGAATCGGATTTCTTAAGCAAAGATGAGACCTGTCGCTACAGCATCAACGCAATGATGCGAATGCGCTTCTGTAAAGAAGATGGCGAGCTGGAATTTGAGCACAAACTAAACACCAACCAGGCGCCTAATGGCTTTAAAGCTTGGTTTGAACACGAAAATCGAGTATTAAGCAACATCGATGTGCTGTTTGGTCACTGGTCAACTCTGAGAAACATCAATGTGGATCATGTTTACCCGCTAGACCATGGTTGTGTCTGGGGAGAAAAGCTCAGTGCGCTTAACCTTGAGAGCCATGAGGTAACCTCAGTGCACAGTATTGAAACCAACTAAAAATTATCACTTCTAAGCTTAATCGCACCTTCAAAAACAAATTCTGCAGGGCCTGATAAAAAAACATCACCATCTGGGTGATGCTCAATTAAGGCATCGCCACCAAGTAAATGGACCGTAACTGTGTCATCTAAAAGTCCCATTTGTTGGCCGTGCACAACCGCAGCTGCAGCACCAGAGCCACAAGCCAAAGTTTCACCAACACCACGCTCATAAACCCGTAGGTTTATTTCGCCCCTATTAACAACACTCATAAAGCCAACGTTAGCACTTTCAGGAAAGAAATCGGCACTTTGTATCTTAGTCCCAATACTCTCAATATCACTGTCATTAAAGCTATCAGAGATAATAATTGCATGAGGATTTCCCATTGATAAAACGCCCATGGAAAAACCTTCAACGCTATACTCTTTTGTCAACTCTTGGGCAGAAATTGGCACGACTGATGGCTCGAAAATCGGCGCACCCATATTAACCTTGATAGTGTTATCTGGATTCACCTCGAGCGTCATAATGCCTGCACGCGTCTCTACTATAATTTTCCTACTATTGATCAAATCTTTTTCAACGACGTAACGCGCAAAGCAGCGTGCACCATTGCCGCATTGAGACACCTCTGAGCCATCAGAATTAAAAATGGTATATTGAAAATCAACGCCAGCACTGATAGCCGGCTCTACCATCAATAATTGATCAAAACCAACACCAAATTTCCGATCGGCCAAGTCTCGAATTTCTTCGCAGGATAGACAAACGTTGCCCTGAGTATTATCAATAACAATAAAATCGTTACCAAGGCCTTGCATTTTTGTAAAATAAACCATAACGGTATTTTAACGATATGCACACTCTACATTTCTATAATACCTCAATAAAACTCATTACCATTAACTGTCGCATGATTACACCAAGCAACATCAACCTTAACAAGAAGAGAAACACTTTAACCATTTCTTTTGAAGAGCTTAATTACCCTCTATCTAGTGAGTTTTTACGAGTTTATTCGCCTTCGGCTGAGGTACAAGGTCACAAGCCGGAGGACGCAGTTCTACAACTCAACAAAGAAAATGTGCTAATACAAAACGTACGCCCTATGGGCAATTACGCCGTTGTGTTACATTTTGACGATGGACATGATACTGGTATCTACTCGTGGTCATACCTTCATCATTTGGCGATCAACCAAAAGCAGCTTTGGGCTGAATACTTACAGAAAGTATCACAAAGATTGGCGTCTAAATAAGTATTAATTCGGCTATTCACACCGAAAAATATCATAAAAAATGTGTTAGATTCCCTATCTGGCGCTATATTTTGTTAAAATTATCTTCGGCTCAAATGACTTATTAGTTTCATTCGAGTATATAATGAGCCAAAAATTTGACAATTGTTGATAACAACTATGAAAAATAAAATTATTCAAATTAGCATCATTATTGGTTTTCTTTTTTCAATTCAAGTCAGTGCAGCGCCAATTAAAAACATTGAACTTTCCGGGCTTAATGTTATTCCAAATAGCACTGTCCTAAACTACCTACCAGTTCAGGCTGGAGATGAAATTACAGCTGAAACTTCTGATCAAATTATTAAAACGCTTTTCACCACTGGCTTTTTTAGCGACATTGTGGTCTCTATCGAGAATGATACGGTTTATATTGCTCTCGTTGAGAATGCACATATTAAGTATATCGACGTCCTCAACCACTCAGACAAAGTGCTGGACAGTGGCACTATTAGCGCCACCCTGAATGCTTTCGACTTGGGTGCTGGCGAAATTTACAACAAAAGAAATCTTTTCGGTGTAATTGCGGCGATCAAGGCAATGTATATAGCCGAAGGCTTTTACAATATTGAAATTGCACAAAACATCGACTTAGACACTCAAAATAGAATTGGTATTGAGCTCGTCATAACAGAAGGAAAAAGAGCAAAAATTGACTCAATGAGCATTAGCGGCTCCGCTGCATACTCTGAAAAGAAGTTGTTGGATTTGTTTGATATTGGCGCTGCAGACAACTTTATTATTAACTTCTTTACCGATAAAGATCGCTACACCGATAAAGCCCTTAATATGGGGCTAGAGAAGTTGCGCAACCTTTACTCGAATAACGGCTATCTTGACTTTTCAGTTAACGCTGTTAACACAACTCTTTCTGACGACAAAGAAGCTATTAATATTGTAATAGATGTCACCGAAGGTGTTCAGTACACTTTGGGGAGTGTTACTTTTAGCGGCAATTTAGGCAACCAATCTACTGCTGATTTGCATGCATTATTTTTACTTAATTCAGGCGAAATCTTTAACAGACAAGAGTTGGTTAATAGTATTCAGAAAATTAACTATCTATACGCCGACCAGGGTTATGCCCATGTGGATGTTAGTCCAATTACTGAGGAAGACTCTCAGTCAAATAGCGTACACCTTAATATAGACATCACATTAAACAAAAAAGCCTATATCAACAGGATAACCATCACTGGCAACACCAGAACTCAAGATGAAGTCATTCGTCGCGAAATAGGGCTTTCTGAGGGTGGTCTTTACTCTGCCAGTGTTATTAGTGGGTCTCTGAACAAACTTAGAAGACTTGGCTTCTTCTCGAATGTGACGCTACAGACGACCAGACTTGCGGATATGCCGGATAAAATCGACTTAAACTTTGTTGTGCAAGAAACCAAAACTGGCGCCCTCAGCGCAGGTGTTTCACATAGTCAAAACTTTGGCATGTCTTTTAATGCAGGCATCAGGGAGAAAAATTTCCTTGGCTCTGGTAATACACTCAACGCTGAACTGCAGTATTCAGAAACCTATAAAAAACTAAGTTTTTACTTCGAAGACCCCTACTTCAACAATGAAAAACACAGTATAAACTACGGCGCCTTTATGAGCTCGATTGACGACAACCAAGTCTCTCAAGATTCTTATCAGATTGACAGTACGGGCTTTAGCCTTGGCTACGGTGTCCCACTTACAGACAATACTCGTCTGAATGCCAAACTGCAATACTCAAACAACAGCATCGCATGCGGCTCTACATTTGCTGGCGCTGGCTACGAGTCCACACAGTGCGCTTATGACAGTCGAAACGAAATTAAGCTAAACCTCAACTGGGCTGAGAGTACGCTGAATCATTACATGTATCCCACAGAAGGAAAAAGCAACACTTTTAATATTGACCTAGGGCTACCTTTGGGCGACTATCAATACATCAAAATTGATGCAAACCATAAAAGTTACAAACCTCTGAAGAACAACCTAACACTGAAACTCACCGCTGACCTTGGTATTGCGACGGGTTATGCTGGCGAGGCTTTGCCCTTCTACAAGCGCTACTTTGGTGGTGGTAGTGGCTCTGTTCGAGGCTTTAAATCTAAAACTCTCGGCCCAGTCTATCCAAACGGCACTGCTAAAGGTGGTGAGTTTTCGATCCTAGCAAGCGCCAATATCATCTCCCCTATCACCTTTATCGACGATAGTGAAAACATGCGCATGAGTGTCTTTGTGGATGCGGGCAACGTATATGAGGATTTTTCTCTTGACTTGGGTGAATTGCGCATGTCAACAGGTATTGCCTTTGCCTATATGAGTCCAATCGGCGCCATTGGTGTTTACACCGCCCTACCAATTCTTAAACAAAGTGGTGACGTAACGGAAGACTTTGCGGTATCTCTAGGCACGGGCTTCTAAAAACACAATGCGAGCCTTATTCGCTTTTGCGTTAGCGCTATTGGTGACGAATGTCTTTGCCCATGACTTAAAAATTGGCTATATTGATATTGAAGAAGTTATCGATAACACACCTCAATATCAGCAAAACATCGACAAAATCAATGAACAATTTCAACAGACAAAAAACGAACTGTTGGCGCTTTTTGATCACCTCAACCTACTAAAAAACAATTTAGCGCAAGCCGACTCTCAAGACGATGATTACAACAAAAAGCTTGAGAATCTAAACAAGCTCGAGCTCTATTTCCAAGAAGAAACAATTGTTTGGAATGAGCAATTAAGCATCGAAAGATCGGCTGCCATCAAACGAATTGAAATTCTTATTAATAAAATAATAAAAAAATATGGCATTGATGAAGAATTCGATATAATTTTTTATCAAAATGTTGCGTTTGTCAGCGCCGAAATAGATATCACCCAAGTGGTTGTTAATAAAATACAAGAACTAATGGAATGAGCTTAACACTGTCACAAATTGCTGACTTAATTGAAGCCAAATTAATTGGCGATGGCGAGGTACTTATTGATAGTATTAACGCACTTGATTCTGCTAAGTTTGGCCAAATTACTTATGTGGTAAGCAAGAAATATGAAAATGCTCTTGGTTGTTCAAACGCCTCGGCAGTCATCTTGCGCGCCGAACTGTCTGAATTCTGCCCCACCAATGCTCTCGTGGTGCCAAACCCATACTTAGCATTCGCAAAACTAACGCATCACTTTAAGCAGTACAACTCAACAAGTGGCAACAACACCTTAACAGCAACCATTGATCCTTCAGCAGCACTTAACAATGCCAACATTTCATCAGGGTGCTTTATCGGAAAAAATGTCGTTATTGGTGAAAACACCCTTGTTGGCCCTAATTGCGTTATTGAAGACAACGTTACAATAGGCGCCAATTCTCACATCTTTGCCAATGTTGTTGTTCACAAAGATTGCCGATTAGGTGACTCTTGTGTTATCTCTTCTGGTGTGGTTATTGGCGCAGAGGGTTTTGGTAATGCCAGAAATGATGACAAAAGCTGGCAAACAATTGCGCACATTGGCAAGGTCATCATAGGTAATGATGTCACGATTGGTGCGAATACAACGATTGACAGAGGCACAATAGACGACACAGAGATCCACAATGGCGTCAGACTCGACAACCTGATTCACATCGCCCATAATGTCATCATTGGTGAAAACACCGCCATAGCGGCAAACACTGGCATTGCAGGCAGTGCAATTCTAGGTAAGCGCTGCATGATTGGTGGCATGGTGGGTATTGTTGGCCACATCACAATCGCTGATGATGTTATCGTTAACGCAACAAGTACGGTGGATAAAGACATCACGCACGCTGGTATGTACACAGGGTTCTTTCCACTAATGACCCATAAAGGCTGGCAAAAGGTTGGAATGTGGTTAATAAAACTTGATAAAATTGCCAAGGTTTTGAACATTAAACTTAAAGATATTAAGAAGTAACTATGGAAATGAATATAAACGAAGTAAAAAATTTCTTACCTCACCGCTACCCTTTTTTAATGATAGACCGCGTGCTTGACTTTGAGGTTGGAAAACACTTAACTGCAATTAAAAATGTCTCATTCAACGAGCCACAATTTACAGGGCATTTCCCTGCACAACCTATTATGCCTGGTGTCCTGATTGTTGAAGCGTTGGCACAAGCCACTGGTATTCTGGCATTCAAATCAGAAGTTGGCAAGCCCATCGATGGTCAAATTTACATGTTGGTTGGTATCGACAAGGTTCGCTTCAAGCGCACTGTTGAGCCCGGCGATCAAATCGTGCTTAGGGTTGAAGTAATGGTGGTTAAGCGCGGCATGTGGAAGTTTGATTGCAAAGCCACAGTGAATGGCGAATTAGTCACTTCTGCTATCCTTATGTGCACCCAAAAAGCCGCAGAATAACATGGCAATTGATCCGTCAGCAACCGTAGACCCTAGTGCAAAGATTCATCCAGGTGCAACAATCTCCGCTTATGCTGTTATCGGCGCCAATGTTGAAATTGATGCGGGCACAATTATTGAATCTCACACAGTCATTTCTGGACCAACAAAAATAGGCAAGAACAATCATATTTATTCTTTTGCCTCTATTGGTGGAGACCCCCAGGATGTCACTTACGAAGAAGGCCAAGAAAGTAATCTTGTTATCGGTGACGACAATTTGATTCGTGAATTCTGCACCATTAATCGCGGCACAGAGAAAGAAAACTCTCTCACGAGAGTGGGCTCAAACAATATGCTAATGTCATACGTTCATATTGCTCATGATTGCCAACTAGGCAACCATATCATTATGTCTAACAACGCCTCTCTAGCGGGACATGTTCGCATTGCTGACTGGTCAATCCTTGGTGGCTTTGTACTGGTGAAGCAGTTTTGCATGATTGGACGACACACTTATGTCGGTATGGGCTCTCAAGTCAACAAAGACATACCCGACTATATGATCGCTGCTGGCGTACATCCAAAAATTAGGGGTATAAACTCAGTTGGCATGAAGAGACGCGGCTTTAGTTCCAGCTCAATTGCCTCGATTAAGCGCGCCTTCAAAATTGTCTACCGAGAGTCTCAGGGCAGGCTTCTAGATAACGCTTTAAGCGAATTAGAAGAATCAGAAACCGACTCCAGAGAAGTTATGCAATTTGTAGAATGCATTCGCAACTCTAGAGTGGGCATTATGCGCGGTCCAGCTGACGAATAAAGCCACCTTACCACACCATGTCAAAATCTTTTCTTAAGTCAAGCGGTATTGTCACTGCAATGACTTTATTGTCTAGAATTTTAGGCCTTGTCAGGGACTTTATCATTGCCAAATACTTTGGAGCCAACGGCCTATCGGACGCTTTTTTGGTCGCCTTCCGCATTCCAAATTTCTTTCGTCGCCTTTTTGCCGAAGGGGCTTTTTCACAAGCCTTTATCCCCATTTTGGCCGACAGCAAGGCAAAACAAAGTGATGACGAGCTGCAAGAGGTTATTAACCATATTGCAACCAAACTGCTGAGTATTCTGATTTTTATTACCATAGTGGTGGTGATATTGGCGCCACTGGTGATGTTTATCTTTGCCTGGGGTTTTTATTTTAAAGCCGATCAGAGTCAATATTTCCTAGCCTCAGATATGCTAAGAATCACCTTTCCCTATCTTTTACTAATATCTCTAACTGCTCTTTCAGGGGCTATCCTTAATACCTACGATAATTTTAGTGTGCCGGCATTTACCCCTGTATTACTCAATGTTTCCTTAATACTAAGTGCAATTTATCTCTCAAATTATCTCGATACACCGATCATGGCACTCGCATGGGGGGTGCTAATTGGTGGTGTCGCTCAACTACTGTTTCAAATACCCTTTCTTCGAAAAATCCAGCGCCTACCAAAACTAAGATTTGGCTCACACCCAGCAATAAAGACTTTAAAAAAACGCATGTTACCCGCCCTTTTCGGCGTTTCTGTTTCTCAAATTAATTTACTGATTGATACAATGATCGCCTCGACACTTATCGCAGGCAGCGTCTCATGGCTATATTATTCTGACCGTCTATTAGAGCTACCTTTGGCATTAATTGGCATCGCCCTTGCGACAGTGGCCTTGGCAAAATTAAGCAATTATTTCGCAAAAAATGACTCAATAAGTTTTAGCAGAACTATCGACAAGGCTTTGATTTATGGACTAATTTTAGGCCTACCAGCCTCCATCGGTCTAGTAATGCTCTCAGATGATCTAATCATCACTCTTTTTCAATACGATGCTTTTAACGCAAACGATGCTTTTCAAGCGTCCCTGAGCTTGCAAGCATATGGTTCTGGCTTACTTGCTTTTATCGCAGTCAAAATTCTAGCGCCAGTATTTCTCTCCAGGGGCGACACCAAAACACCCGTTAAGGCAGGCGTTGCTGCAATGGTGAGCAATATAGTCCTAAACCTTATTTTGGCGTATTACTATGGACATGATGGCTTGGCAGCGGCAACATCGCTGTCTGCTGTTTTAAATGCCGGTCTTTTGTATTACTTTTTAACCAAGCAGTCGATCTTCCGACTCAATGCAGCTTTTTATAAAATGCTCATTAAAGTAGGATTATCAAGCATTATAATGTTGGGCTATATTTACATAACGTCACCTGCTACAGAACAATATTTACAAGCAGACGCAGTGCATAGAGTGATTATGCTAAGCGAAACCATACTCATTTCTGCTGGAATTTATTTTGTAAGCCTATATCTTTTGGGCGCAAGACCTAAACAATTATGAACACACTACACTGTATTAAATTAAATAAAGAGTTAGAATCACTCGAGCGCGCACCCTACCCTGGTGAGCTTGGCAAAAGAATCCTAGAAAACGTTTCTAAAGAGGCGTGGCAAATGTGGCTTGATCACCAAACATTACTAATCAATGAAAATAGCCTTAGCCTGATCGATCCCAAAGCTCAAAGCTACCTCAAAGAGCAGATGGAGAAATACTTCTTTTCTGCTGACGACTTAGACGATATTAAAGGCTACACACCAGAAAATGGCTAACATATTCATAATTTCAGCACCTTCTGGCTGCGGCAAAACCTCTCTCGTTAAAGCGCTGATCGATAATGTGTCAGACTTATGCGTTTCGGTATCACACACCACTCGCGAGCCAAGGCTTGGCGAAGTTGATGGAGAAAATTATCATTTTGTTTCAAAAGAAAAATTTAATGATATGTGCACAGAGGGGGCTTTTGTGGAGCACGCAGAAGTGTTTGGTAATTACTATGGTAGCTCTAAAGAGGCTATCACCAAAGAGCTAAACCAAAACAAGGATGTCATACTAGAAATCGATTGGCAAGGCGCTCAACAAGTTAAAAACAATGTGGCTGCATTGTCGATTTTTATCTTGCCACCAACAAAAGATGCGTTATTATCTCGCCTTCAGGGTCGCGGCCAAGACTCCCAAGAAGTCATCGATAAGAGAATGGCTGATGCCGAGGATGAAATGTCTCATTTTTATGAATTTGACTTCTTGGTCTTTAATGATGAGTTTTCTACTGCACTTGATGACATAAAGCACATTATTTTCTCCGCAAGACTTACTCTAAAAGAGCAATCACACAAGTACAACAATTTACTTAAACAATTGATATAACAATGAATTTAGGTATAATACTAGCTCTAATTCTTGCTTAGAATATTACTTATGAGTGACTTTGCATTATCAATCGCCAACCCATCCACCGGTTTAGGGGTACAAAAGTACCCGCCAATCCTCACGCCTGAGCAAGAGCATGAGCTGGCTGTTGAGTTGTTTGACAACGGTGACCTTACTGCTGCAAGAAAGCTTGTCTTAGCCCATATGCGCTTTGTTGCCTTCATTGCACACACTTACAAAGGTTACGGCCTAGAGCAGGCAGATTTAATTCAAGAAGGCACAATCGGCCTAATGAAGGCCGTCAAGCGCTTCAACCCTTACAAGAAAGTCAGGCTATCTTCTTTTGCGGTCTATTGGATTCGCGCTGAAATTCATGAGTATATTTTTAAAAACTGGAAAATTGTTAAAGTAGCGACTACCAAGGCGCAACGCAAATTGTTTTTCAAACTTAAGAAGGCTAAATCTCACATCTTTCAAGCACTAACCAACGATCAGGCTGAACAAATTGCAACCGATCTTGGTGTTAGAGCAAAAGATGTGATTGAAATGGAATCCCGTCTACAACTCAACGATGTGGCTTTTGAGGTTAACGATGATGAAGATTCTTACACGCCCGAGCAATACCTTGCCGACCCGGGGCAAACGCCAGAGCAATTGTTACTTAACGACAGCTCCCAACAAGACCAACAACACAAGCTTTATCAAGCACTTTCCACTCTGGATGAAAGAAGTATCGATATTTTACAATCTAGGTACTTGAAAGAACAAAAAGCGACCCTACATACTTTAGCAGACAAGTATGGCGTTTCTGCTGAAAGAGTGCGCCAGCTTGAAAACAAAGCGATTAAAAAGCTTAAAGAAAATCTAGAAGCCTAAAACCTTCAAAGATTATTTTTCGTTCAAATACTAGGAGAAAGTATGGAAATCCGCCCACTACACGATCGTGTTATCGTACGTAGAGTAGAAGAAAAGAAAACCACAGCAAGTGGTTTAATCATCCCTGATTCATCAACTGAAAAACCATCGAGAGGCGAAGTTGTTGCAGTTGGCAACGGCAGAATTAGCGCCGATGGTAAAGTCATTCCCTTGGATGTAGTCGTTGGCGACACAGTTATGTTTGGTCAATATTCAGGTGCGGAAATCACAGTTGATGACGAAAAACTTCTCGTCATGAGTGAAGATGAAATCGTTGCAGTTATCGAAGATTAAGGAGATATAGAATGTCAGCAAAAGACGTAAAATTCGGCTCAGAAGCCAGAAATTTAATGTTGGATGGTGTTAATACACTAGCCAACGCTGTAAGAGTAACACTAGGACCCAAGGGTAGAAATGTTGTTCTCGATAAATCGTTTGGTGCACCTCACATCACTAAAGACGGTGTATCAGTTGCCCAAGAAATTGAACTTGAAGGTAAATTCGAAAACATGGGTGCGCAAATGGTTAAAGAAGTTGCATCTAAAACAAGTGACATCGCAGGCGATGGCACAACAACGGCAACAGTATTGGCACAATCGTTAATTGTCGAAGGTGTTAAAGCAGTTGCAGCAGGCATGAATCCTATGGACCTTAAGCGCGGTATCGATAAAGCAAC
>Ga0105352_1000358_pt1 | contig 27546 bp, 22 predicted proteins | sample EN8Hudsemesocosm_FD_83507 | JGI IMG/M metagenome (GOLD analysis project Ga0105352, IMG submission 83507) | Methane-oxidizing microbial communities from mesocosms in the Hudson Canyon - EN8B Hudson Canyon | ecosystem: Environmental > Aquatic > Marine > Cold seeps | place: Hudson Canyon...
GTTTGGAAATTTTGAATTGAAACAGCTTACTGTCTCGCAAGCCACTTCTGTCTCGGCTGATTTATTTCAATCTGATTCTTGCGAGGGGTTATGCGGCCAAAACTTCTGGCCTCACTAACTGAAACATGACATTTTTCAAAGTCTTGACAGTTTGCTAAATCGTGTTGGTCACAAATTCTTGAACAATTAATTTTTAAAAAGTCATCATGGAGTAAAAATGGTGGTTGTTTTTACAGGGACCCATGGCATGCACGCCTGCCCATGGGCCGTAAGTGGTGATTGCACAAATTAAACTTATTTTAAACGCCCAACAAAATACGCAACCGCAGTAAAAAACGAATACATAAATAAGCCGCTTATCGCCACTTCCTGCACACTATGTGGTGTCGGCAGTGTTGGGCCGATGGCGGGTGGTATGAGAAGAAGTACTCCAAGTATACAAACAGATACTATTTTTTTCCGGCTTAAGTTGGGCTGATGTTTAAGGTAAAGCCACGATCCAGTTACTATAAACAGGGCTTCCAGGGCGAACGACAGGAGCGGGTAATTCATAAGCCCAAACCCGACTTTATAGCTGTCGCCAATTAAAGGCAGGTCTGGTGTATGGGTAAATAGATCAAACAGCCAGTGTGACGCGACGGCGAGCCCAAGTATTACGAAAACCCTTGTATTGATTTTATGTTTTATGGCGTACAAACCGATGAATCCCAGGACCCATAGCGGCGTTATGATGAGTCCATGAGTAAAGGGGTAATAATAGTGATCCAAGTCGTTGGAGGCATTAAAACCCGGGATGATGCGCAAATCCTCAATTCCAAGCAGTAATAGCACCACAAAAACGATATCGACCAGTTGAGATGCGGCGAAAAGCACCCAAAGCGGAATTGAATTATCGTATTTTTTAAGGGCCAGTGCAGCCGCAAAATGTCCGGTCAGCATCTTGTTTTATCCTTCATGGTAGTTGGCTATTGACCTAGTATACTTAGTGTTTGACTAGTAAGTAAAGGTTGAGTAGCGTAAAGCTATGAAATGAAAGTGAAGGCAGGGCAATGAGAGATCTAATATATGACTATGTAATCGTTGGCGCTGGGTCGGCAGGGTGCGTGCTGGCGAATCGCTTGAGTGAATCGGGTAAATATCAGGTTTTACTCATTGAAGCGGGTGGCGCTGATAAGAACCCATGGATTAAGGTCCCTGCCGGTGCAGGTTTTGTTCTTAAAAACCCATCATATATCTGGAAAAATCCCACTCGTGCTGCCGCTAGTTTTGGTGGTCGTTCCCTCGTGCAATTACAAGGGAAAACGTTGGGGGGAAGCAGTTCAGTTAATGGCATGCTGTATGTTCGTGGACAAAAAGAAGATTACGATCATTGGTCTAATATGGGCTGTACGGGCTGGTCCTGGGACGAGGTATTGCCTTACTTTAAGAAATCGGAGTCTCTCGATCAGGGGGGGAGGGATGAGCATCATGGTCGTACTGGTGAGTTGAAACTTAGTTGGATTAAAGATGTGCATCCTAGTTCTAGCGCTTTCTTGAGCGCGGCGCTGGATGCGGGCATGCCCTTTAATGAGGATTTTAATAGTGGTAATCAAGACGGTGTTGGTCATGTTTTGGGTACTATCTATAAAGGGCGTCGTCAGTCGGCGGCTAAGGCCTTTCTGGATCCCGTTCGCCAGCGTAAAAACCTTACTGTCATTACTCAAGGGTTCGTGCGCCAGGTATTGTTTAAAGATCGACGAGCTAGCGGTGTTGAATTAGAGCTTAGTGATGGCAAGGTTGTTAGCCATCACTGTCGCCAAGAAGTGGTTTTGTCTGCGGGTGCCTTGGGCAGCCCCCATATACTTCAACATTCGGGAATAGGGGACGCTGAACATTTAAAATCACTGGGCATCAAGCCAATTATTGACCTGCCCGAAGTTGGTCGTAACTTGCAAGACCATCTCTTTGCACACCTGAAGTTTCGAATGAAAACGAGTTCGGGCAGTCTAAATAAACTGCTGAATAGTAAACCAAAGATGGGACTAGAGTTCATTAAATGGATGTTGACGGGTCGCGGCGCATTGAATACCACCAGTGCGCAAATTGTCGGATTTTTCAAGTCCTCCGGGGTTTTAGATCGTTCTGATCTACAGTTGGCCATGCGCCCATTTTCATTTCATGTGCAAGATAGTGGCGAGGTGGTTATCGACAATGTAGCGGCTATCACCGCATCTGCCATACAAACGCGACCGTTTAGTCGTGGCGAATATAAAATCCCCTCGGCTGACCCAAAGCAACGGGGTGAAATTGATATAAACTATCTTTGTGATGATAGGGATGTTGAGGTTTTGTCCAAGGGGATAACACACATACGTAAGGTTATGAGTCAGCCGGCAATTGCGGACTTGGTGGCCCAAGAAATTGAGCCTGGTATTGGTATTAACACCAAGGCGTTATTGCATGACTACATCCGATCGATGGCCAGCACGGTATATCATCTTGCCGGTACTTGTAGAATGGGCGCAGACCAAGGAGCGGTAGTTGATTCTGAGTTGAAGGTGAATGGCATACGAGGCTTGCGAGTCATTGATGCATCAATAATGCCGGTGATCACATCCGGCAATACCAATGCACCAAGCATTATGATTGGTGAAAAAGGCGCTGACCTGCTACTAAAAAGTGCATTGTAAAACCTATTATTTTCCAATTTTTACACCGGTCTCGAGTTAATAACGTAAATTGCAGTGCCGCCTTAAAGGTATATTGGCAGCGAGCAAGTACGATTCTCCAATTCTGATTTGATTGCACCTGGTCAAGTGCTAGTTCCCTAGGTCGGTTTAGCCTGTAGATATTCGCTATTGGCTTTATTCTGCTCGGGTCGAGACAGTTCATGTTCCCATTTCTCAATTAAGTCTAAGCCGCCATTATGCCAAGGATGAAAATCCTTTTTATAAAACTCCTTAAAAGGCTTGTACAAAGAACGAATCATCCCTTCCTTACCAAACACCCAAGAAAAGTACCCGGCTAAATCCTTCAAACTGGCCCAATGTTTGGTACTAAAAGCCATTAAAAACATATACTTGGTCAGGCGTAAACTCAGCACAGTAACGGTTAGTTTCATGACCCTGTGTAGATACTTCACATCTCCAACTGTTTCCATATATACGTCATATGCCACCGATTTGTGTTCAACCTCCTCAACACAATGCCACAGCATTAAATCTTTGATAGGTGTATCCATGCCTTCAAAAAATTTTGGGTCGCTAAGTGCATACTCACCCATAATGCTAGTGAGATGTTCATAGCAAACAGTGTGTGCCAGGCGAAATTTATCACTTCGTGTTGCCACGTATTTATCGGTGGTTTTTTTAAAAGATCGATCTATTTTCTTAGTGTTATAGCCCAAGCGGTCGAGCTCTTCATTCACTTTAGCGTGTTGATTACTGTGGTGACCCTCTTGTCCAATGAAGCCTCTTACTTGCTTAAGCAACTCAGGATTCGTTATCTGCTTGCGATAGTTTCGAACTGAGGCTAAAAATTCCCCTTCCCCCACTGGGAAGCCAGCAGACATGCCTACTACAAACGCCGATTTATAAATATTGTCGTCGAAAAATTTTACCCTGTTTAAGGAGCCAAATGGAAAATTCATATGCCTGGGTTTTATTTCGAGCTTTTGATGATTTTGAATGGATGATTGGGACATGCACACCTCTATTTAAATTTTTTAGCCAAGCCTTTACAGCGATAGATTAAATTCTGGTCTACAGGTGTGGAAAACAACAGGTTAAAGTATCCCAAGTTAACGGTTATTTGAGGTCAAAAAATATAGAAAGGGAATTAGCTAGCTGACTGATATGGAAGGTTAATATTCCACAAGTATTAACTGGAGTATTTTTTTCGATAGGCCGTCGGTGTATGGCCTGAGAATGTCTTAAAGGACTTGGAAAAACTGGAGCCATCACAGAAGCCTAAACTCTCTGATATTTGCTCAATAGTATACTCGTTACCCAGCAATAGCTTGGTTGAAGCTAATAATCGTACACCCAGCTTTATATCCTTATAGCTGGTATCTAACTCTCTCAACCTACGCTGCAGGGTGCTAGGTGACAGGTAGAGTTGCTCTGCCATTTCGTTTAAAGAGGTATTTTTACGAGGGTGTACTTTTAACTTTTGACGAATTTCATTCACCAAGCCCAGTGGAGACAGTTCCTCCATTATTTGCTGGCATTGATCTTTCGCTAGACCTGCAAGTTCTATATCGATAGGAGAAATGACCAGGTTCATCCATTTAATAGGAATTTGCAGTTGGTTATGGGCTTGATTGAACTTGATCTGATAACCCTTAATCATCTTCCACGGGAAGTTTTCAGGTTCATTTGATTTCAGATGAATCGTGCAATGCTCTTGTAGGTCATAAGGTATTAAAAGATTACTTACAACCTGTTGAAAGCTTATGAGTTCAGCCATTGAAAAATATATATCGTATTGGGGCTGGCTCTCACTGAGTCGTAAGTAGCTGTAGTTTTTATTTTCAATTTGTTCGGGGTTTCGAAAGTTTGCCCTGGTTAGGTGGTACTTTTCAGCTAATTTTGCCACTTCATTTAGATTACCTGCCCCCTGAATTGCTAACCCCAGAGATCCATGCATGGATAAAGCCATGCCCTGGCCGAATTCAATTACGCCTTCATAGGGTACTGGTAGACTGTTAAATAAATTAAACCCTAACTGATGAAAAATTTGAGCGCTCACCCGTTGTGGAGGGTTGAGTAAGATGTTGAAGCCTATATCTAAACTGCCCACTAGTGTTCTTGCGCTTATGCCTTTGCTTAAGGCGAAGTCGCGAATGTAAACAAGATAATCTCTTGATAAGAAAAGGTTATTTTTTTCCTTCACAAAGTTGACCCTAAATGACCGTTATTTTGCCATCCTATCACCTGTCTAGCAGTCGGACAATAAAGCATAATTTTAGCTGTCATTGATGTGTGTCAGCTAACGATACAGTTAAGCGGGCGACACTCATAACATAAATCAATGCAATTGGTGCTTTACTGAAATGAACAGCGACTTAAAAAATTCCGTTATTGCCATTACCGGCGCAGGATCAGGCGTTGGTCGCTGCCTGGCATTAGAATGTGCCAAGCGTGGTAGCAGTGTTGCTATTAGTGATATTAATCTACCAAATTTGAAGGTAACACTTGCGAAAATTGACGCCCTATACCCCCAAACACGGGTGATAGTACACGAGTTGGACATAGCCAATAAAGAAGCTGTTTTTCAGTGGGCTGATGATGTGGTGGCGTATTTTGGCACGGTAAATGTGATAATTAACAGCGCCGGGGTTGGCTTGGCTGCCAGCGTAGAGTCCACCACATATGAAGATTTTGAATGGCTGATGAATATAAACTTTTGGGGTGCTGTACATGGGTGTAAGGGGTTTTTACCGCACCTTAAAAAATCTTCCTGGGGGCATATTGTTAATGTCTCCAGCTTGTTTGGTTTAGTCGGTACGCCCAATACATCAGCCTATAATTCGGCCAAATTTGCTTTGCGTGGTTTTAGCGAAAGCTTGCGTATTGAGCTAATGATGTCTCAAAAAAAGATTGATGTTAGCTGTGTCCATCCTAGAGGAATTAAAACAAATATAGCCAATAATAGCCGTAACGGTGCTGGCAAAATGGGTTTGGATGCACGCCTGTCAGAACAGGAGCGTAAAATAAATTTCAATGAAAATATGGCAAAGACCACTCCGCAACAGGCCGCCAAAAAAATCGTAAATGGCATCATTAAAAAACAGCCAAGGATACTGGTGGGGCCTGATGCCAAAGTGTTTGATATGTTGCAGAGGTTATTACCTGTGAAATATCAAAATGTGGTTGCGAGAGTGTTCGGCTAATCTAAATTCAAAAAAATAGTACTATTCAAAATGGGTGATCATGAATACAGAATTTATCAACACATATATTATATGCGCTGGTTTATCTGGCATTGGTGCGGCTTAAGATTTTCAAAAAAATCCCGAATAAAAGGTTGGCTATACTCGAAGGGCGCGATGCCCTGAGTGGGACATGGGACTTATTTCGTTACCCTGGGATTCGCTCAGACAGTGAAATGTGGGCCTATTCTTACGACTTTAAACCCTGGACCGATAGAGACTCGCTAGCCACAGGTGAATGTTATTAAGATATTTAGATGAACAGCTTCTGAAAACGGCATTAAGGAGAAAACCTAATTTTAAATTCAGATTATGTACAGCCTGCGCTTCGGGTCTAAAGTTGTGGCCCGCCTCGGTTAGGCGTACGTGGCGAGTGAGGTGAATAAGCAACGATAAGCCCAGCTGTTTTTCCAGCCAGTCTATGCGCTTGCTCATGGCAATGCCGATATTTCTTCCACGGCGGCGGCCTGGGTAAAGTTGCCGTGTTGTACCACTAGGCAAAAGCTTTGTGTGGCGGTTAACCAATCCATACTGTTTCCTTATTCGGTCCTGTTGGGAATTAATGTCTTTCCTTGTAGGCTATTTGTTTCCTGTAGCGTTAATAATAAACTGCCCCCAGTTCAATATCTATCACATGTAAAAGGGCTTACACATGAAATTATTCATGGCCATACTGATGATTGCAGGCGTGCACTTTGGTGCGCATATGATTATGCCTGCACTGCCGCAAATTGCTCAAACCTTCAATATTAGCGCCAGCGCTAGCCAGCAGGTCATCGTGCTGTATTTTTTCGCCTTTGGTTTCTCGCAACTTTTTTATGGGCCGCTTTCTGACGCATATGGCAGGCGTAAAATATTCATCATCGGCCAGGGTGTGTTTGTGGTGGGCAGTGCGCTGGCCTACTTTGCCACTACCCCAAGTGATCTTATGGTAGCGCGCATACTGCAAGGCTTGGGAGCGGGAGCCCCGTTAATAATTAGCCGCGCCGTGTTAAGTGATGCTTATAATGGTCGAGATTTGTCGCAAGCCATAGCCAGTCTAAGTGTTGCCGCGAGTGTTGCCGTAGTGGTTGGGCCCATCGTGGGTGGTGCGATCACCACTTGGCTTGGCTGGCAGAGTGTTTTCGGCTTGCTGGCGGCTTACCTATCCTTTACTTTGATAATGGGCCTAATGATGTTAACCCGTCATTCGGGCAGTACAGAAGAACCGGCTACCTTGGGCAATATCGTGCGCCAGTACTTAAGCTTCAGCAAAAACCTAAGCCTACTGAGCCTGGCAGCCCAGAAATGGTTACTTACTTTTTTATTACTTATCACGGTGACCTTCTTACCATTTGAACTACAGGGCAAGCTGGGGCTAACCGCGGCCCAGTACGGCTACTATTTAATGTTGCCAAGCTTGGGCCCAATACTGGGCAGCGTACTGGTGAAAATGTTGCTGCGTGTTTACAGTGCCCAATTGCTGTTGACGGCATTTAGCCTGCTAATATTGTTGGCAGGGTTAATTTTTACATTTGCAGCGCTGACTATATTTAACCTAATGGTGGCCTATGGATTATTTATGCTGGCACTGGGTGCCATGTTACCCTGCGTATTGCAATTAATTGTAGTGCCATATCAAAAGCAGGCAGGGGCGGTAAACGCCTACGTGGGTGCCATAGAGATGCTGGTGTTTTCTGGGTTGGCCATACTGGCAGGCCGCTGGTTTGTAAGCGATGTATACTCACTGGGCTTGGTGTTTATCGCGGTATTTTTATTGTTGGTGTGTTGCGCAGGCGTGCAATACCAAAAAAACCGCGCACAAAAATTATCTGGCCAGCAAACCCCTGCATAAGGCTGCGAGCTAAAAGAGCAGGCAGTTAGGGGTTAAAATTTTTCAAGCGCCTTTAAATGCCGCTATGATTTGACCCTCTAAGGGCTTACCAGTAGAAACAACCGGTAAGCCTTGTTAATTAAAAAAACACTAATCTTCAGGTGAGTAAGTTAGCTTTACATACAACATGCGCCCGGGCCCAGGTAAGGGGGCGGCGCCACCGTCATGGGCCTGTATGTATTGATGTTTTGTATTTAGGGTATCAAAAATGCCGGCGCCCCAAGTAAATGATCCTGTTTGATAATTCATGAAAATATTTAAGGTGAGTTCAGAATTAAATTTTTGCAAACTCACCTGAGGGTCGCCTGCATTAGCCGCAACCACAGAGCTATCATAGTCATAACCGTAACGTGGCGAAGTCCAAATGGCGCTGGGGTTCAATGATAGTTTAGGGTTGATGTGATAGTGGCTCTTGACGGTTAATTTATGACTGGCCGCTCCCAAAAAAACATCATTCTTGCCTGTCACTTGATACTCGGGCACAGGGTTGTCCTCGGCTTGATAAAACGAATATCCTAATTCAACCCGGCCCCAATTGGGCTGCCAGTGTCCGCTGGCTTCTAACCCTTTTGAGCTTATGTCGGTTTGATTATTGTACTCGCCTACTGTGGTATTAAAGTCTTTGTTCGCGACGCTGAAAATAATTGGGTCTTCGATATTGGTTTGAAATATATTGAGTGTCAGCGACATGTTTGCTGATATTTGGTAGCCCATCTCCACTTCGCCGGTCTTGGCGGTTTCCGGTAGCAGTGTGCGGTTAGTCACTGTGATGGCGAACTCAGGTTCACGAAATGAATGGCTGTATAAACTCTTAACGTGCCATTTTTGCCAGTGCTTAACATAGCTAATACGGGGCACCCAAGACTCACCAACTAAAGAGTGATTTGAATAACGCCCACCTAGCGACCAGTTGCCATAGTCATTCGCCCAATCAGCCTGAAAAAATGCCGCGCGGGTCTGGTAATTGGCTTTAGAGCTGCCATTAAAAGCGGTGGCTGCGTCAATGCCGCTCAGTGCCTTGAATATCTCTTTGGCATGGGCGCGCTCTTGCTGATAGATGATGCCAGTATCAACACTTAGGCTTGTCCCTGGCCTAAAATGGCCCTGTAACTGGTAGCTATCAAGTTTTGTTTTCATTTGAAAAGGCAGGTCACTGACCCCAAAGGTGGCGGTTAAATCCACCAAGGAGCGGCTATGCCAATTATCTTGACGCTGGTAATCAATGCTGGAAACCAGGGTGAATTTAGGGCTTATTTTCCATGGGTATTCCAGGCGGGCCATATCGCCATCAAAATTAACTTCTTGAGTGCCAATTACAAAGCCATATAGGTCCTGCTGTTCTTGCTGGAATCGATCGATGATAAGCTGAAATTTTAAGTCTTGATACTCCCCCCCCAGGTTTATGTTTTGCGTGTTACGTTTGGAGTTCTTTTCTTGGTCAAATTTTTTACCATAAAAATCAATATAGTTTTGAGCGCTGTGGGGGCTAGTAGAGGCTGCCAAAGAAGCCTTGATAAAGCCCTGTTCTAGATGTTGGCCCGCATTTACAGTGACGCTATTAAAGGCACTGCTGCTGCCCATGACACCGCTGCTGACGATAGTCTCTACACCGTTAATTTTTTTTCCCTTGGTGGTGATTTTAATCACCGCCAGCTGCGCATTGCCACCATACTTGGCGGCACCTGGGCCGCGAATGATCTCTATTTTTTCAATCTGGTTGACGGCAAAGTGCTGCCCAAATGGCAGCGTGCCATACAGCATATCTGTGTATTCTATGTCGTCAATCATTAGTAATATTCGCCCTTCAAAGCTCCATAAGCCGCGAAAAGAAATCCCTATGACGCTGAAGACATCGTATTGAAAGTCAAAGCCTGGAATTAATCGCAGTACATCAATTAGGTCTCGGGCGCCGGCTTGTTGAATGTCCTCGGCACTGATGATGCTTACCACGGCCGGTTGCTCACGAATGGAGCTAACTTGGTTAGAAGCCACGCTGGTGACTTTAACCTGTAACAGTTCTTCAAGGGTTAAATTCCATAACGAGTCCATCATCGCGTCATCATTGGCGATTAGGCTTGCGTGGAATAGGGTTAACAGCAGAAACAGGCCAGCTTTAGAAAGTATTTTCTCATTAAAAACCATTCTCTTATCTCCTTAAAAAACAGATACAAAGTATGGATTTATGTCACGCCTAAAGGGACGGGAGGTAGGATAAAGACGTTAAGTTATTAAGAGTAGCATAACCTTTATTTATTGCTTTTACGTGGGCAGGGTAAGCTGAATATTAAATTTAATGAAAATGAATTTGTAATAACCTTTTTGGTGAGAATTCGAACGGAGCATATTCGCTTAGCAGGCATACCTAGTGTACAAGATTAAGAGGCGTTGCTATTATACTGATTGATTGGTTAATAAGTTATTTGGTGACTTTCTATCAGTCTGTGACTGGTTTGCTATGTATAAATGGGGCATGAAATTATGAAAACCGCCATCGTGATTGGTGCAACCGGGGTTACCGGAAAACATATTACCCGTGAACTGTTGGAAAATGATAACTACCAGAAGGTGGTGGTTTTTTCTAGGCGTTTACTCGAGGTAAAACACCCAAAGCTGCTTAACCACCAAGTAGACTTCGATAAAATTGAAGATTGGGCCTCACTCGTTCAAGGGGATGACCTTTTCTGTGCCATGGGTACAACTCGTAAGCAGGCTGGAGGAAAAGACGCCCAATATAAAGTCGATTATACCTATCAAGCGAATGTGATTGAGGCGGCAGCGAAAACCGGTGTTAAACGGTTATTTTTGGTGTCTTCGTCATCGGCAAGTATCGAGTCGAAGTTTTTCTACCCTAACATGAAGGGGCAACTGGAAGAGTTTTCTAGGAAACAAAACTTTGAAACGCTTGTCTTCTTTAAGCCTTCCATCATAGAGGCTCAGCGCCCCAATATTCGTGTTGCCGAAAAGATAGGAGCGGCGATCCTCCGTGCCCTTAGCAGTTGGTTTTCTGGCATGAAAAATTACAAGCCCATACCAGCCAGTCAGCTCGGTAGAGCAATGGTCAGCTGTGCTAGTGGTTCACTTGATCCAGGGGAGCATACTTATAAACTGGGAAAAATCTTTGATTTTTTATAAGCGGACGGTCTGCCATTTCCTGCAACGGTTTTGATCCAAATAATCTATTTGGCTTCATCTAGATCGGCCCCTTGCTTGATTTGGCAATAATTAAAGTGCAGATATTGAATAAATGGCAAGTTCTGGACAGGAAAAATAATAGCGAGATTTAAATAAACATAAGCCCTTCTTGTCGGTTCGAAAGAAGAGGCTTAGTCTGCGGGTGGTATTATTAACCCTTTATGATGGCGTCACAAATATTCCAAATCATTAATTTGGCCTGCTTAAGGTCTACATTTTTTTGATCTACAAAATACTGCTGAGATACGCCGCGCAATAAAGCCATAAAGCTAACGGCAAAGGCATCGGCGTTAAACGATGCTGGGGCCTGGCCACTGTCGGCGATGGTTTTGCTAATTCTGGCTCGCATTAAACTATCAAATTCTTGAAAGTAAGGCAGTAAATCCGGACAGCTGCCGTAGCTTGCATTTCTCAGACGGTGTTGAGCCACCATTAGGTCAGAGCGCTTCTTAACGTCATTTAAATAAGCTTCGGCGATCAGTTTAAGCTGCTCAACGCCGCTCGACTCCATTAGTTTTTTATTGTTCAGCGTTCTATTATTCCAAAGTTCCAGAATCCGCTCGGAAACCGCTTGCAATAGACCACTTTTAGAACCAAAACGATAGCTCACTAACCCCCCGGTAAAGCCTGCCGTCTTGCCAACTTTAATTAGCGTCATATTGTAGTGACCCTCATTGGCAATAATTGAAATGGCGGCTTTTAGCATGGCGCTATCAGATGCTTCGGTTCTTTCAGCCTGGGTGAGACGCTTGGTCATAGAATTCCTAAAGTGGTAAATAAATGATCGAAGCAAATATCACGAGGTGGCTTGATCATTTTTAGCTATATGATACTTACTGGTCAATGAGTAAGCAAGGGTTGCTAAATATTGCACTGTGCCAGCGGTTAGAAATAATGCCTTCATTCCTTTATATGGTAAATTTACAGTCCTACCAGGCGTGGCGGTTTGTTCGATAAGTCAGCAAGTTTGCTAAAAACCTCATTCATAACCTTTTAAAATCATCTAAAGTACGGTTGTTTAATAACGAATACGCCGGAAATTGATTTAGGTTAAGCGTTCATTTTCTCCACTTTAGCGAGTGATTTCATATTGATTTTTTTAATTAAAACAATGGCTTAGCGCCTTTCAGGGCTGATTTAGCTTGATACCGATTATGCGCTGCTAGTGTGAAAAGCAGGTACCCGGCATTTCTTTGATATATTTACTAGTTGACCAATAAGTAAATTGATCGTAATCTGAAAGTGAAATGACACAGACATAAAGGTTATGACAATGAGTGAGCAAGCAAATGATAAAATGGCTTTCCTGAAAAAAGCAAAAATGTGGCATAAGGGCAATGCTATTGGTGCTTTTGAGGATGGCAAAGTTTTCAATCACCACTGGGGGCGCACCCTAAATAGCGGTGATAACAGTTTATTTTCATCGTTAACCCAGATGTATAACCCAATTTATTTTAATAGCGAATACGCCAAGGAAAATGGCCACCCGGGTTGTGTAGTGGCACCTTTATTGGTTTTTAATACGGTCCTTGGTATGTCGGTTGAAGATTTAAGTTTGCGTGGAATATTTGTTTCCATCGTCGACTGTACTTTTCATCAGGATGTTTATGAGGGCGATACCCTTACTTGTCGCAGTACTGTAATGAATAAGCGTGATTCAAAGAGTAGAAAAGGTGCCGCCATCGTGACTTGGAAAACCGAAGGCTTTAATCAAGATGGTGATCTGGTGGTTGATTTTGTACGCTCAAATTTATTATTTCAGTAACACTTAAATACATGAGCGATAAAGCAAATTCAGCTCATCTTGTTTGATGAGCATTTGGTAAATTAGGTGGAAGAAATCATGACAGTTGAAAACAGTATTAATGAATGCCTAGTTGGGCAAGATAATTATTTTGAAAATTTTGAAGTGGGTGCAGTTTACCAACATGCCCGCGGAAAGACCGTTACCGAAAATGATGCGGTTACTATTTGCCACATGGTTCTAAACACTGCATCAGCCCATTTTGATGATGCAATAATGAAAAAAATGCATGCGGTAAAAATGGTTCCGGTAGGAGAGTCTTTAGTATACGGAGGTGTCACCATCTCTATTGTGACGGGGCTGGCTTATCAGGACACCGGCGAACAGGTGATTCGTGAACTGTCTATGGACAACATTAAATTAACCTCGCCGGTTGTGCATGGCTCTACACTTTACGCCTATACCGAAGTGTTAAGCAAAGAAGATACAGCTGATGATGCCGGCATTGTGTCTTTTAGACATTATGGTGTTGATCAGGATCAAAACCTGGTTTTTCAAGGTGATCGCACCGCACTTATTCGTAAGAACAATCCAGCCACTCATTAATTTACCCACTAATTTACTCACTAATTAAAGAGTAACAGGAGCTTCAAAATGACTCAGAATATAAAACGCCGCCGCCGCTGTATGATGTCTGTGCCAGGCAGTTCAATGTACAAAATTGAAAAAGCATTGGCCATGGATGTGGATCACATCTTCCTTGACTTGGAAGATGCGGTTGCTCCTCAACTAAAGCCTGAAGCGCGTTTAAATGTGATAAAAGCATTTAATGAAATGGAGTGGGGCAATACCGTACGTTGTTTCCGTATGAATGGTATTGACTCTTTTTGGGCCATCGAAGATTTAACTCAAGTAGTGGCTGCAGCCGGCAAAAACATCGACACCATAGTGATTCCTAAAGTTAAATATGCAAAAGACGTTCATTTTGTTGAGACCATGCTTGAACTGATTGAGCAAGAAAATGGTATCGAGCACAAAATTGGCTTCGAAATTCTAATTGAAGAAGTTGAAGGCATTCATAATATTAAGGAAATCGCTGCCGCCAGTGATCGCATTGAGTCGTTAATGTTTGGTGTGGGTGATTATACTCGAGCTCAGGGGGTAGATTTCCGTGATGCCATGAAGCCGCGTTTTTATCCTGGTGATATTTGGCATTTTCAGCGCAGTACATTGGCTGTTGCAGCCCGTGTGATTGGCGCCGATTTCGTTGATGGCCCTTGGGCATTTATTCCGGATCAGGACGGTTATCGTGACGAATGTAAGCGAGTCAAAACCCTGGGCGGCGTAGGTAAGTGGGCTATTCACCCAACACAGGTTGAAATTGCCATGAGTGAGTTTGGCCCAAGCCCTGAAGAGGTGAGCCTGGCCACGCAAGCTATTGCAATGATTAAGGCTGCCAAGGACGCGGGCAAGGGCGCGATTAAAACCCCAGATGGGATCTTGCTGGATGAGGCCACCATTCCCTTGATGCAAAACGTATTAGATAGTGCAAAATTTTACGGAATAGCCGCTAAATAGTAAGTGATGGGGTGGCTTGCCGCCCCTATAATTAAACCCACTCATTACATTCGGGGACTATTATGCAAGACATAAAAAATTATGGGCATTTTATCTCAGGTGAATTTCAAGCACCTTCTGGCAGCGAGTATATTGATTCAATCAATCCAAGCGATCAGTCGGTGGTTGCTCGTATCGCCAAAGGCAATAAACAGGATGTAGAATACGCCATAGACGCCTCTAAATTAGCCAATAAAAAATGGGCGAATATGCGTCCTCAAGAACGTGGCCGCATACTTATTAATGTGGGGCGTAAGCTTCGTGAAAACATCAAATTATTAAGCGAACTTGAATCCAAAGAAATGGGCATGCCTCTTCAGGCGGCTTCAATGGCCCTTGATACAGCGGCCACCTATTTTGAATACTATGGCGGTTTGGCGCCGTCCTTACACGGTGAGACCATCCCCGTGGGGCCAGGCCAGCACTCTTATACCATTCTTGAGCCTTACGGCGTGGTAGGCGTGATCACCCCCTGGAATGCCCCCTTAAACCAATCAGCGCGCAGCATTGCCCCAGCCTTAGCGGCGGGTAACTGCGTGGTGCACAAACCCAGTGAATATACTTCCTTAACGGCCCTGTTATTTGCCAAAATGGCGGTAGAGGCCGGTTTACCCAAAGATTTATGGAATGTGGTGACCGGTTTGGGTGTCGATGTTGGCGATAGCCTGGTACGTCATCCACAAGTGAGTAAGATTGCCTTCACCGGTTCGGTGAAAACAGGCCAGGCCATTGGCGCCATTGCCGCGCAAAAAGTAATGCCGGTAACGCTGGAGTTGGGGGGGAAATCCCCTAACATCGTTTTTGAAGACGCCGATCTTGGCACCGCTCTCATGGGGGTGTTAATGGGGTTTTCGGCCAACAGTGGCCAGGTATGTTTGGCGGGTACTCGTGTGCTTATTCAGCGCAGCATATACGATGAGTTCTCTAAAAAACTGGCCGCCACCGCCTCGTTTATTCCGGTGGGTTTGGATAAACCCTTCCCCAGTTTGGGGCCTATAGCCAACAAGGATCAGTATGAAAAAATTCTCGGTTATTTTGAAGTGGCGAAAGAAGACGGCGCCACCCTGTTAGCAGGGGGTGAAAAAGCCACGGTTAAAGGCTCGGAGAATGGCTTTTATCTGAAGCCTACCATTTATGGCGATGTTAATAACAATATGCGCATCGCTCGTGAAGAAATCTTTGGGCCAGTAGGGGTATTAATTCCGTTTGATAATGAAAAAGAAGCCATTGCCATCGCGAATGACACTGAATATGGCTTGGCCGCGGGCATTTGGACCAAAGACTTGTCGCGTGCCCACAGGGTGGCCTCGCAAATAGATGCCGGGCAGATATACGTAAATTACTACCTCGATACCGGTGTAGAGCACCCGGTGGGGGGTTATAAAAAAAGCGGTATTGGTCGTGAAAAAGGCATGGGGGCACTGAAGCAGTACACCCAATCAAAGAACATAACCATTAAGTTGGTGTAGCAGTAAAACGCTTGAGTCGTTTGGCTCAATTGCCCTGGCGTGGCATATACTTAGGCAAGTTATAAGTCAGGCTGGTGGCAATCTAATACGCAACCATAAGCCGTATTATCTGAAGATTACTGGTTGATTGATTAGTAAGTATCGTTAAGGTACTCTGCTTAAAGACTTGGTGATCAAATTGAATGGCTGCCTTAGATGGGCATTATTTGTGAGAAGAATATGAGTATTGATAAATCATTGTTTGAAAAACCGCTTATCGAAATTCTTGATGACGCCTGTAACCGCTACGCAGATCGTGTCTGCCTGCAATTTAAGGATGAGAGCTATACCTACGCCCAAGTACAGGCAATGTCCATTGAGGTGGCACAAGCATTACACGGTTCTGGTTTTAAGGCAGGCATGCACAGTGCTATATACAGCTTAAATTCGGCCAAGGCCTTTATAACCACACTGGGCATTATTCGAGCCGGTGGTGTGTGGGTGCCCATCAACCCTAAAAATTCCAAAGCTGACAATGTGGCGGTGTTGGGAAAGTTAGGCTGTGAGGCGCTATTTTATCAAGATGCATTTGCAGATGTGGTGCCAAACATAGAACAGGCCCTAGGTGGTCTGGCGATCTCGGTTGGCCTTGATGAAGTCAACGGCCAAGGGGGTCTTGATGCCTGGTTGCAAAGTGCTGAAAAGGTGCCTTTTGAAGTTAATCGCCAGCCTACCGATACCATCACCATTCCCACCACAGGAGGCACAACAGGATTGCCCAAGGGGGTAATGTTAAGTGATCGTAATTTCCAAGCCTTGTGTTATGCCGTTAGTGTTGACATGGATAGGGGAGGCGAGCAACAACCTGTGTATTTAAGTGCCGCCCCAATGACCCATGTGGGTGGGCGTATTGTGATTACATCCATGGCAGCCGGTACCCGATATGTGATTAAGGAAAGCATTGATATGCAAGATATCCTTAATACTATACAAGATGAAAAAATAACGGATTTATTTCTGCCGCCCACCGCCATTTATGGTTTGTTGGCTCAACCCAATGTGACGGCGTTTGATTACTCTAGCTTAAAAATGATGGGCTACGGCTCGGCTCCCATGTCGACCTCGCAAGTTAAAAAAGCCATCGAAGTGTTTGGTCCAGTAATGGCCAGTGGCTTTGGGCAAACTGAATGCCCCATGAAAATCACAACATTTAAAGCCGAAGACCATTTTATCGATGGCAAAATAGCCCCTGATTCACGTTTACGCAGTATTGGCCGCTCCACCATTATTTCTGAAGTGGCGATTGTAGATGAACAAGCGCAGCCATTAGCGATGGGCGAGCGTGGCGAAATTGCAGTGAAAGCAGGCTGTGTTTCGGAAGGGTATTTTAATGACCCTGTGGCCACAGCAGAGGTTCGCAAAAACGGCTGGCACCTCACCGGTGACATTGGCTACATCGATGAAGACGGTTTTGTTTTTGTTGTGGATCGCAAAAAAGACATGATCATCACCGGCGGCTTTAATGTTTATTCAGCAGAAGTTGAGCATGTAATTAGCACCATTGATGGTGTAGCGGGTGTGGTGGTGATCGGTGTGCCCAGTGAGAAGTGGGGAGAAGAAGTAAAAGCGATTATTCAGTTGGCTCCAGGCGCTAAAATCACTGCGGAGGAAATTATGCTCATAGGTAAAGATAAAATGGGCAGTGTTAAGGCGCCTAAATCGGTGAACTTTGTGGATGACTTTGTGAAAACCCCGTTAGGAAAGATTGATAAAAAACAAATTCGCCAACATTATTGGAAAGAAACTGGTCGAGTTATTTAAAACCGAAAAATGGGTATCTAAATATAGTTTTAGATATCCATTTAAGCTATTAAACAACCAAAATTTAGCAAGCAGTGTAGGGAGTATTCATGGGGTATATGACCGAAGAACGCATGATGATTAAGGAGACGGCGGCCGAGTTTACCAATAATGTTGTGTTGCCTTTGGCCAATGATCTGGACCCACAAAAAGCCATGATGCCTCGTTCGTTAATTGAGAAAATGGGCGAGTTGGGGTTTTTTGGTATTAAAGCCCCTGAAGAAATGGGCGGCAGTGGCATGGGGTGTTTTGAATATTGTTTAATAGCCGAAGAGTTATCCCGTGGCTGGATGAGTGTGGGCAGTATTATTGCACGCTCGGATACTAATTTCTTAAAAAGTCTCACGCCTGAAATACAAAAACGTTTAATACCTCGTGCTGTAAGTGGTGATTTTCTAGTGGCGGCCGCATTGTCTGAACCTGATGTGGGTTCCGATTTATCTGGCATTAGTTGTCGCGCAGAACGTGATGGTGACTATTACGTTATCACTGGCTCTAAGTACTGGGTGACCTATGCCGATGGCTCAGATGCTTTAGTGGTATTTGCCAGAACCACACCTAAGGCAGAAAATCCTAGTAAACCTTACCTGGGGATCAGTGGTTTCTTAATTGAGAAGCCCCGTGGTGAATTACCCGTTGGATGCTCTGGTAGCCCCATTGCTAAAATAGGCTACTACGGTTGGAATACCTTTGAATTGGCATTTGATGGTTGTCGTGTCCATAAAGATTTTTTAATTGGCCAAGAGGGTGGTGCGTTTAAATTACTCACCAGTGGCCTAGAAATCCCCCGCGCTCACACCGCTGCCCGTTCCATCGGTGCTGCACAGGGCGCCTTGGATTGCGCCATTTTGTATGCCAAAGAGCGTGTACAATTTGGCAAGCCCATTGCTCAATTTCAGGACTTGCGCTTTAAAATTGCGCGCATGGCCACCGACATTGAGGCGGCGCGCCAGTTGATGTACAGCGTCTGTGACAAAATAGATTCCGGTGGTCGCTGTGATAAAGAAGCGGCTATGGTCAAGTATTTTTCGGCAGAAATGTCCGAACGGGTAACATCGGATGCCTTGCAAATATTAGGCGGCGCGGGTTACACCCAGCACTTCCCGGTAGAGCGTTACTGGCGCGATGCACGCTTAACCAAAATTTTTGAAGGTACTTCAGAAATTCAGCTACGCATTATTTCAGATCACTTGCTTGGTCGTTAAGTCCCATTCGATTATTCAGAGCCTTAAAGGGTTCTGGATAATGTAGGTAGTGTTAATCCCCTTGCACGCTTTTAAAACAGTAAAGGTGCTGCATTTAACAAGAGATAATTATGATTGAAAAAGCCATAAAGTCCTGGCATCAGGCAATAATTAATATTTCAGAAGACAGTCTAAAAACCGTATTGGCCGAGGACGTAGTATTCCACTCTCCTGTGGTGCATACCCCTCAAAAAGGTAAAAAAACTACCTCAAAGTATTTAGTGAGCGCTTTAACCGTGTTAAATAATGGGGGATTTGAGTACTGTCGTGAAGTATTCAATGGTCAGCACGCGGTACTTGAATTTAAAACAGAGATTGATGGTATTGTTATCAATGGTGTCGACATGATTAGCATCAATGAGCAGGGTGAGATTTGTGACTTTAAGGTGATGATTCGTCCCTTGCAAGGGGTGAATATTGTGCACAAAAAAGTGGGCGAAATGTTGGCCCTATCTAAATAATTTTTACAAACTCAAATCAATTTATTTTTTGTTTTCTGCCATTTGTTAACTTGACAGTGCAGGGCTACGCAAGCGTAGCATTAATAAGTGGTGATCGGAATGTCGGCTGACTGGTCAAGCGAATTAGGGGGAAGTATGCGCTCAGTAATTGAAGGGGGTTATAGTCAAAAAGAAGTGTTATCCCAACATTTAGCTGGCAATTTTTCCTGTTGTTTGAATAGATTTGAGCATGGTCTATTGGTGGAAAATAGACTGGCCAAATTGTATGAAATGGATATTGCTTGCCTTGAACTGTACCGTGCTAGTGAAGGCGTGGGCCGCGCTTGCCATGGCGCTTGTTATTTTACAAACAAAAGTTTGTATGAAAATTTGCTAATTAAACCTCTTACCGAGCGTGATAAGAGAGGTCATTTTTGGACCATCAGTTCAATCGCTTGTTATATTGGCAACACACAGGCCTTATTAGAGTTCGCCTTGCATTATCTACAGGAAGTATCTCAGTTTGGTGCGCCGGGAATAAATACTTTGCTTGAAAAATCTGAATGTTACCGGGATTTCTGTTTGTTAAAAGATGCTAATAAATTGGAAAATACTCGTAATATTGTTACTGATTATTGTGCAAAGCTGGACGCTAAATCTGCAGTTGCCGGTGACATTTATGAACTGGCCTTGCCCCTTGAACAGACGCTTCATCAGATAAATAAAAGCATTGTTAATACCTTAATGAATGCAGGTTTTAAACTGGAATACTGGTAGTAATATGACTGACACATATTTAGACAATAGCGACAAGACAATTCACTTGTCGGTTGAGGTGATTGGGGATGACTCTTTACCGCCCTTGCTGTTAATTCACGGTTTTTTGACTTCCAATCTTCAGTGGGCGCTTAATGAAGAGGTATTGGCAAAGCATTTTCAGCTATTTAAACTAGAATTGTGGGGCCATGGAAACAGCCCTGTACCCGCAGATAGTCGTTACTATTGTCTTGATGAATACCTGAATCAAATTGAGACAATTAGAGAGCAATATGGCATTAAAAAATGGAGCCTGATGGGGCAATCTTTTGGTGCGGCCCTTGTTTTAAATTATGGGGCAAAATACCCTGATCGTTGTAGTGCTGTGGTCGTCACCAATTCCAATTCGGCCTTTTCGAGTAATTATGCGAATACCGGTCCAGATCAAGTTGAAAAAATGGGAAACGTTAAGCAGTTGCTAACTGAAAAAGGTGTGAGGGGTTTACCCGTGCACCCCATTCATTCAACGAGAATAGAGACAGTATTGAAAGATAAAATGGTCAAGGTGGCGGATGCCATACCCTTGTCGGCTGTATTTGGCCATATCAATATGCTGAAGGATATATCGATAGATACTAAGTTAAGGCCAGTCTTGTGCCCGAGTCTACTGATGAATGGCATATTTGAAAAAGAATTTCAGGCAATTGTCGCGTCCTTGAAAATACATTGGCCAGCACTTGCGGTTAAGAATTTACCGGCAGGGCACTCAGTTAACCTGGATTGCTCACAGGAATTTAATGCCGAAGTGTTAAACTGGCTTAGCTGCCAATTAGATTAATCTTAAATCAGAAAAAACAGTTTTTTGACCTAAATAATTAGAAATTTTTATTTAGGTCATGTCAATAGTGCCAGGCTTTTTTGATACGAATATTGCTGTGTTTATTTGAACACCTTTCTTGCTTGTTAAAACCTACCTTTCAATTTTTATAATATTAAATAATGAACGTATTCGTGTTTAGGCTAATTTCATATAATATTACTAGTTAGTTGACAAGTAAGTATGTTGAATGACAGTATTAATTCATGGATGATGATACTGAGTTTCCAACTAGTAACCACTCAGCATATCCATGCGTGAGCCTGGGATTTACACAGCAGAATAATAATTAAAAGAGGTAAACATGATTTCCAATAGATCATTGAAAAAACAGTGTTTGAATGCACAAAAGAAAGCGTTAAAACCAGAGGGTATGATGAAAGCGTACGCGATCACAGCGGCCTCATTGCTTTTATCTGTTCAGGCCCAAAGCTTCGAATTTGACATGGGTGGCATTGAAGGCACCTTAGATTCTCAAATATCTGTGGGCTCCAGTTGGCGTGTGGAAGGGCAGGACAGTCAACGAGCAGATGACATTATCGGTAGTAATCAAGAAGATGGTAATCGAAACTTTAAAAAGGGTGATGCTTTTTCTCAGGTGTTCAAAGGAACTCATGATTTAGGTTTTAGTTATAAAAACTTTGGTGGTTTTGTCCGAGGGAAGTACTGGTATGACTCAGCTTTAGAAAATGAAAGTGTTGAAAATGGACACACTCCCACCTCGACCGTAGCCGGAGGTCCAACCGGTAGCGCGCTGACTTATGATGATAAAAGCCAGCTGGATGATTCTAATTTTGACAGTCTCTCCAAGTTTTCAGGGGCCACCTTATTGGATGCGTTTATTTACGGTGAGTTTGAAGTAATGGACATGCCAGTGGATGTTCGCCTGGGTAGGCAGGTACTTTCCTGGGGTGAAAGCACCTTTATTTTTGGTGGCATAAATGCCATTAACCCAGTGGATATAAATGCCTTTCTGCGCCCCGGAGCAGAAATTAAAGAAGGTTTGCTGCCGGTGAATATGCTTTACAGCAGTGTCGGTTTAACCGATAGCTTAAGCGCCGAAGCCTTTTACCAATTAGAGTTTCAAGAGACCGTAACACCAGGCTGTGGTACCTATTTTTCTAATAATGACTTTATCTCCCAAGGTTGTGATCGAATTTCATTGGTTGATGGTGCTTTTAGTCTGTCTCGTAATGAAGACGGTATCCGTAAAGCCAGCGACGATGGGCAGTATGGATTGGCTTTGCGTTATGTATCTGAGGCGCTGAGCGACACCGAGTTTGGCCTTTATTACATGAATATTCACAGCCGTGCCCCGGTGGTAAGTGGTGTGAAAGGAGCGGGCTGGGTAAATGGTGCGGCTCTAATACCTGGTTTGGTTGCAACGAATATGCAAGGGGGCATGGACCAAGCCACGGCCACCCAAACCGCCATTCTCCAGGCGCAAGGGGCGTCGTTAGCCGCCAATTCTTTAACCGGCTCTTACATCGTTTCTTACCCAGAGGATATGCAATTAGTGGGTGTTAGCTTTGCTACCAACATTGCGGGTGTGGCCCTGTCGGGTGAGGTGAACCATAAAAAGGGTATGCCGGTACAAATTGATGATACGCAGATGATCGGGGTCTCCTTAACGGGCATGTCCAGCTCCCCTGAGCTAATGGCTGCCGCTGCCGCTGTACCTGCGGGAGGCGTGTTTGAAGGTTTCCGTTTGTTTGATGTGTCTCAAGCACAAATGACCGCCATTGCCTTTTTGGATCGAATGGCAGGTGCCAGCCAAATAGTTCTAGTAGGTGAGGTCGGTTACACTTTTGTTCATGGGTTTGATGATAGCGACGATGCCATTATTTTTAGTCGCCCTGCTATTTTTGACGGTGAAGATGGTGGAACGATGACTGAATCGTCTTGGGGCTATCGCGCCCGACTCATGGCTGATTATTCGGATGTGTTCGCTGGCATAAACCTAAAACCCATCTTGGCCTGGAGTGAAGATGTGAAAGGGTTTGCACCACAACCTGGTGGCGCCTTTAAAGAAGGTCAGCAATCAATTGCTTTCACATTAGAAGCTGATTACTTGTCTACCTACAGCGGCAGTATTTCTTATACCCAATTTATGGGGGGTGATTACAGCATGGTCAATGATAGAGATTTTGCCGCCGTAAGCCTTGGTATGCAGTTCTAAATTAAATAAAAATAAAATTTAGCAGGCAGTGTAACTGCCTGTTAATGAGGTGAAAAATGAAAACATATAAGCTGATATTATCAACATTAGTGCTAAATCTGCTGAGTCTTGGTGCATCTGCCCAGGTATCTGTGCAAGAGGCGGCCAAACTGGGTAACGAGTTAACCCCAATGGGGGCACTTGCTCAAGCAAACATGGCAGGCACTATTCCTGCTTACCAAGGTGGTTTGGCGCAAGATGTTAATGCAGACTCGTTTAAAAATATTTATGCCAATGAGACCCCATTATTTGTGATTACTTCAAAGAACGTATCACAATATAAAGATAACTTAAGCAGCGGACAGCTGGCGCTTTTTGCAAAGTACCCCGATACTTACAAGATGCCTATCTATAAAACCCATCGAACGGCATCGTTTCCTAAAGCCATTTATAAAAAAGCAAAAATGAATGCTACCCGTGCCAATTTAGTGGGCGGGGGTAATGGCCTGAAAAATTTTGATGAAACCGTGCCTTTTGCCATTCCTAAGTCCGGTATAGAAGTTATCTGGAATCACATGAGCCGCTTTCGTGGAGGTTCGGTGGAGCGTAACGTTGCATTAATGGCGGTACAGCGTAACGCCAGTTTTACACCGGTTAAAATGCGCGTTCAGTTTACCCCGCCGCAATATATTCAAGGGGGATATGATGCCAAGGCCGATGACAATGTATTGTTTTATTATATGGAGGAGGTTAAGTCACCGGCGCGCATGACTGGTAATATTTTACTGGTACATGAAACCATCGATCAAGTAATTCAGCCTAGAATGGCCTGGACCTATAACGCTGGGCAGCGCCGTGTTCGCCGCGCACCGTATGTGGCCTATGATGCACCCGGGGCGGCCACAGAAAGTTTGCGTACCGCTGATCAACTGGATATGTTCAACGGCGCGCCCGATCGTTATGACTGGAAATTAGTTGGAAAAAAGGAAATTTACATTCCATATAACGCCTACAAGTTAGCCGATCCAGAAGTGAAGTATGAAAATATAATACAGGCAGGGCACATTAATCAGGATTTGGCTCGCTATGAATTGCATCGTGTTTGGCAAGTGGAGGCAGTGTTAAAAGAGGGCGCTCGTCATCTTTACAGCAAGCGTACCTTTTATGTGGATGAAGACAGTTGGCAAATTGCCATGGCCGATCATTATGACAGCCGTGGAGTGTTATGGCGCGTATCAGAAGGCCACCCATTGCAATTTGTAAATGTGAATACCACTTGGTATGTATCCAATGTAATTTATGATTTAATGTCAGAACGTTATCTGGTTGAACTAAATAACGAGGAAAAGGATCCTTTTAAATTTGGTACTAAAATGAAACGAAAAAGTTTTACTGCCGCGGCTATTCGTCGAAAAGGTAAACGTTAATAGAGGTGTTATGGCGCTCATGTAGTACGCCATAGCGTTTTAATTTTAAGATTGGTAGGCAGAAAGTTAATCTCCTTCACCGATTTTGATTGTTTTATCCATTTGTCACCAGTCTATACTGGTTTAAATAACAGGTTAAGAAGCTCTCTATGATTACCCTATACCAATTCAGTTCATCGCCCTTTACCGAAAAGGTCTCACGCATACTTTCCTTCAAGGGCCTGGATTACCGGGTAGAGGAAATTAACCGGCTTAAAACCAAAGAATATCGCGATGTAAGCCCTTTTGGAAAATTTCCTGCCATGGAAATACTTGGTGAAGCCGTGTGCGATTCCACCGATATTGCTCATGCCCTAGAAAAGAGTTTTCCAGCCAAGGCCTTATTTCCCAAAGATGAATCGCTAAAAGCCCAAGTGCACATTCTTGAAGATTGGGCCGATGAAAGCCTGTATTTTTATGAAATGACCATGCGCGTCACCTGGCTTAATAATGCAAAAATTACTCTGGCTAAAATTAAAAATACGTTACCGCCTTTACCCGACTGGCTGCTGTTAAAAATTATCATGAAAAAAGCCAGTAAAATTGTGCTTATGCAAGGACTGGGTCGAAAAAATAAATCGCAGGTAGTAAATGATGTGCAGCGGCACCTTAATGCCATTAATGCACTGTTATCGAATTCCTCGTGGCTGGTGGGAGATACCATAACCCTTGCTGATATCGCGGTGATTGCCCAGTTAAACTGTTTGTTGGATACTCCTGAGGTGCAGGAAATGATGGAGTCGCTACCAGCTATTCGTTCTTGGATGGACAGAGTGGATGAAGCTGCACCCTATAAAAGAGTGGATGATGTGACACCCTATGAAAGCGAAGCATCATTATGTTGATGGTGCCGGTTTTTTAAAGAGTGTGCGTTTAGTAAAGGCACCCTAGACATATTATGTGGCATTAAAAAGGCTCGGGTCTGCTTTTAGGTGGATCTGGGCATTATTTTAACCGGACAAAAGTAATAGCAGGCACCATTTATATAACTGAAAACATGCTCCATATGAATTTCATCTCGTTAATATCCATATAATATACTTATTGGTTGACAAGTAAGTGTCTGAGTCGGTAGATTAGTAAAACATAGTCATGGAATACAGACAGTGAAAAAGTGATCACACAGAAAATATGAAGTGTGTTCCATGGGAGCGAAATTTGAGCCCATCTGTTGGTTTTATTATTTTATTGAAAATAAGTATTGAGGGTCGAGAGATGGAAAATGTTTTAGCCGTATCAGACTTTTCAGCGCTTTGTGGCAATGATAGTGAATTTATGTTGGCGGCATATCACTGGACCGGCGGCCTGCGTTTAATCATGGAGAATGACTTGCTGTTTATTACCATGAAAGATGGCCAGCCTTTTATTGGGGATCCGGGTGATGTAGAAGGGGTTTTAACATTAAAAGGGCCTGAATACGTTTGGAAAGCCCTATTGGCGCCGCTACCACCTCGTTTTTTAAACGATATTCAACCAGCTAAACTGATGGGTTTGGAAATTGCCGGGAATGATGTGTTACTGACGCAGTACTATGCGGCGGTAATGCGTGCCATTGAGCTATTGCGGCCCGCTTCCCCTAAAATATCGCTACCAGCCAACGAGTCCAAGAAAACCGGTTTAATGGATGCGGTGGTGGGCCGTTATATTTATTTAGATATTCTGGGTCAGGATTATCGAGTGTATTTTGAAGAAGTAGGTCAGGGCATTCCTTTATTGCTCCAACACACCGCAGGCCTTCACGGTACACAGTGGCGCCACCTCATGGAAAATACCGATATCACAGACCACTTTCGTTTAATCGCCTATGACTTGCCTTTCCAAGGTAAATCTATTCCACCTGTGGGCCCTAAGTGGTGGACAGAAGAATATAAGTTAACCGCCGATTTTGTGCGTGCCATGCCCATTGAATTATCAAAGGCTCTTGAATTGGATAAGCCTGTGTTTATGGGGGACTCTGTGGATGAAGTACAGGCGTTGGATTTGAACGATTACATCACCGAGTTTGACCTGAAAAAAGAAGCGAACAATATCGAATCTTCAAAAATGGATGCCCACATTCTGTCAGATGAACACGATTGCAGCACCACCATGGAATTGGGCAAACAGCCACATAAAGCCTTTAAAGGTTCATCCTGGACCGGCATGGGTGATGTGGGTTATTTCCCCATGCCCGAAAATCCTATAAATGCCTTGAGTACTTAATGCCAGTACTAGAGAAAAAAAGTTTAGTGACGGACAGGCTTTGTGCCTAGACCGGGGCAGTGCCTCATTAGAGACCGTTGCGGCGATACCATAAATTAAAACCCAGAGGAAATATGTATGAACGCAAATGCCCAGGCAATAGATATGGACACCCAGGCCATAGCCAAACTGAACAATAGCTTTCAGTTACAACAGAAGGTTTTTTTGGAAGACGAGTACCCGGATCTAGAACTGCGACTTCATCGATTACAATTATTGAAGAATATGTTCATCGCCAATCGAAAAAAGATTCAGGCTGCCATGCATGCCGATTATGGCAATCACCCTGAGCTGTCCACAGATATTACAGAAATATCCACGGTGTTTGGACGTATCGAATATGTTACTCAGAACCTTAAGCAGTGGATGAAGCCTGATAATCGTTCTTTGATGCCAATATTGGGAAATTCAAAAGCCTCTGTTTTGTATCAACCTAAAGGCGTAGTGGGCATTATGTCGCCCTGGAATTTTCCCATTCAACTGGCTGTTGGTCCTTTGGTTGATGCACTGGCTGCAGGCAATAGAGCTATCTTGAAGCCGTCCGAAGTCACGCCTCACTGCGCACAATTATTGGCGGAAATGATCAGTGAAACCTTTGATGAATCCGTAGTGACAACGGCTATTGGTGGTGTGAGTTTAGCTGAGCATTTTTCTACCCTGCGTTGGGATCATTTGCTCTATACCGGTAATGCGCACATTGCCAGAAAAGTGATGGGAAA
>Ga0105352_1000369_pt1 | contig 26913 bp, 22 predicted proteins | sample EN8Hudsemesocosm_FD_83507 | JGI IMG/M metagenome (GOLD analysis project Ga0105352, IMG submission 83507) | Methane-oxidizing microbial communities from mesocosms in the Hudson Canyon - EN8B Hudson Canyon | ecosystem: Environmental > Aquatic > Marine > Cold seeps | place: Hudson Canyon...
AGCGGACATTCTTCAGATCCAACGCTTGGCAGCAATGCTCTTGACGCCATGCACAACGTACTGGGAAAACTCATTGCATACCGCCAACAACTTCAACAAAAGCATCAAAGCCCTTATTTTGACGTGGACGTTCCTACATTAAATTTGGGCTGCATTCATGGCGGCGACAACCCAAACAGGATCTGCGGTCATTGTGAATTGCAATTTGACTTACGAGCCTTACCCGGCATGAACAATGCCGAGCTAAGAGATGAAATCGCGCAACTGCTAACGCCGGTAGAACAGGAATTTCAGGTAAAACTGGAGGTTGATTCCATATTTGATGGTATCCCTGCCTTCAGTACAGAAGAAGAAAGCGATATAGTAAAAACCACCGAAAAGCTAACGAGCAATAAAAGTGAATCTGTTGCCTTTGCTACTGAAGCACCCTTTTTACAATCTATGGGAATAGAAACCTTGGTATTAGGCCCAGGGGATATTGCGCAAGCTCATCAACCCAACGAATACCTAGATTTAAACCGAATAAAACCCATGGTAAACGTACTTCAACAATTAATTAACCGCTTCTGCCTATAAAATCCACGTTATTCAAAACGCAACTTATTATCAACGTTGCGCCATGGATTGCGGTCTAATAAATGCCCCTAAGATTTGAGCTGGAGGCAAGGGCTTACTGTAGAAATACCCTTGTAGCAAATCAACGCCTATTCCGGTCAAATAATCCGCCTGTTCTTTATTTTCAACGCCCTCAGCCACAACTTCCATGCCAAGCTTATGAGCTAAAGAAAGCACCGCCATTACTAAAGCCTGGTTACGACTAGATTCAACAACATTATCAATAAAACACTTGTCAATTTTAATATAATCAAAAGGGTAGTCTTGGATATAAGCGAGAGAAGAGTAGCCCGTACCAAAATCATCCAATGACAACTTAAAGCCTTTTTTCTTAAACAAGTTTAGCTTCTCTAAAACATTCTTACTGTCATTCACAAATAGTGACTCAGTAATCTCCAATTTAATTTGTGATGGATCTACCGAATAAGCGTCAACACACTCCATTAATACATGCACTAGTGAATCAGAGAAAAACTGCACGGGAGAAACATTAATAGATACTTCGGCTTTAAAATCATAATCCCGCTTCCAGTCTGACACCTGCCGCACAGCATCCATAATCATCTGATTACCAAGGGTAACAATCTGCCCAGACTGCTCGGCCACAGGAATAAATTCATAGGGGGAATAACGTACTTTATTTCGATCATCCAACCAGCGCATCAAGGCTTCAAAACCAACCACTCGACGACGCTTAGTATCGAAAATAGCTTGAAAGAAAGCACAGAATTCATGATTTTCTACACCCTGATCTAGCTCACTTTGAATCTTAACGAACTTACTTTCATTAGCTCGTATAGCATCATCATAAACGTATAAATTATTGCGGCCACGGGACTTCACTTGCGCTAACGCTGCTGCACAGTGTGCCAAAATATCAGTCACAGCTGCTTTCGTTTCCTTATGTGCCAAACCAAAACTGAGCGATATCTTAGCGGTGTTACCACCTACACTGATTGAATCTCTAAAAGAGCTTTGAACATTACGAACCACCGCCTCAACAAAAGACTGATCGGCATCCTTAATAGATATTAAAAACTCATCCCCGGTCCAGCGATATACCATGCCATTTTTACCAACAGACTTATATATCAGCTGGCCCACTTCTCTCAAAATGACATCAGCACTCTTATGGCCAAAGGCATCATTCACTTGCTTAAAGTTGTCAATACCAATAAGAACGAACCAATTGGGGTAATGCTTGGTAAAATCATTAAATGCAGAATTTTTGTTGGGCAGATCCGTAAGCTGGTCAGTATAAGCAACCTTGCTTAGGCGCATCTGTAGTTGCGTTTTCTTCTTGAGTTCTTTCGCTAACCAGTCATTCTTTTCATTAAGTTCTCGCGTCTTATCAGCCACCATAAGGGACAAACGTTCACTCATTTGGCGAAATTTTTCTGCATACTCATTACGTTGATATATAGCCAAACACATAACGAAGGAGACAAAGGTAATCATGCAATTGAACAGCTGTAACTGCACAACTGTTTGCCAAGGGTTCTCACCGGTCCAAAAAAACATGCCATCAAAGGCAACTTCAGAAATACCGATAAACAACAATAAACAATATAACAACATCCAGAAGGGTGTCAGCATAAAGCAGCACCAAGCCACTAAAGGAAAGAATAGATAAGTCTTGGGGTACATCCAACTAGTCTGATCATCTACCAAGTAATGCAGGCTTAATACTCCCAGTGTCAGCAGCACAGCTGCGCCAAAACCCAACAACCGCATTCGGCTGAGCTTCAAGTAACGGCCTGTGACCAAGAACACAATAAGCGGAGTCGTCAAGAAGGCATTGGAACTGGACACTACTCCCAACACACTCCAAAACTGCAACACCCCGGTGAACTTCGCATCAGAGAATTTCGGCAACAAAAAAAGGTGATTCGGCAAAGAAATTAATGGATAAGCGGCTAAGCACACAGCTAATAACAACAGAATTTGGCGTCCACTTTTAAACAACTCGTCACCGCGCGATAACTTCAGCACCAACTGTGCGATCAAATAAGGCGTAATCGCAAAAGTAGCTGCCGTCGTTATAGATAGCAGCAGTCTACTTAACTCGCTTGATGTCGGAACCATCTTGAACAGATAGACCGGCAGAAATAACCCGATACCACCAGCTAATACCTGCCAACGATCACGAGGAAATAATAAAAATGCGGCTAACAAGAATGCATTAGCGGGTGTGTAATAGGCAACCACACCTTGCTTGACCACAAATAGCGTAGTAATCATGGTCAGGAAGCAAGTGACAACCAGAACACCGCCAGCCCTTAACAACGGCTTATCACTCAGAAACTGCTCAATGGTTGCCATAGGATGCGTATCTGCCTTTCTCTTTGTAGGAAGTGTAGGAAACTAATCCCAATAAAGTAGCCTTAATCGAACGTGGATTTAAACGATAGCGGCCCTGAACGGTAGTTACCCTAAAAATAGTACCGATCCAGGTCTAGCACATGTAGCCGACTGGAAAGGAAGCACTTAAGTACTAGTTTGATCTAACTCTTGGGGTAAGTTCTACCTTCTCTAACCCGAACGCGAGCACTGATTGGATAAACGTGAATTCATAATACGATGATCGAGAAAATAGCCGAAGAATGCCAATAAGTGATGGCAATTCAGTCAATATAGGTCATGGAAAATTACTATCCACGCTTAATCATCTCCAGAGAGCGGACATAATGATATTGAATTTGTTCCTGGCTATATCGTTGATCTGTCGCCACTGGACAAGCTACCCGAGCTATACACGTTGTTCTACATTTTGAGGTTACTTGTTGGCGATAATTCAGACAACGCTCTAGATTCAGCTCACCTTTAGATAGGGCCTTCACCGGACAATGGTTGATACAAACTTGCCCAGCACAGCTGACACACGGCGATTCATTCTCTACCGTAGCCGAAACAAATGGTGTTACTGTAAATTCCGTATCTGCCAATATCACAGCACGATAGGCAAACCATGAACCCCAAGCCTTGTTCACACCGACCCTAAATGGGGATTGATGATGCCAACCCACTAACTCACCCAACTGCTGTAAATCCACCGTCTGGACGCCAGGATACAGGATTTGGTAATCCACTTGAGGGTAACGGCTAGTGAAGTGCGATTGCACCAATGCCTGCGTAAAGTCATCAACGGGCTCAGATGATTGCAGACCAGAAGCTTTGAGCGCAGTCCAAAAGCTTCGCCCACCATTTGCTATCAAAATTAGCTGCCGATAACTCGTCAAATCCGCATAATGCATTGATAAATTTGCCAGCAGCTCAGTCGGTAAATCACACAGATTAAAGACGGCGTGCAAATTCAACCCCTGATCGAACAAGGCGCTTGAAGAAAATTCTTTATCGGTAGTCTTTGTCATTTAACAACAAATCATGGATTAATAACGACCAAGAAGGTTGGGCAACCGGCTTCGGAACAATATTCTTTTAGGCCGTAACGAGGACCATCTAGTTTTTATTAAATGATGCCAACATCTCCCCCATTTTCTGATGCACCATATTGACAGCCTTAAGTGGACGAATCATCACTTTGAAATCAATGATTTTTCCCTTGTCGTCACAGGTAATGATATCAACGCCATTAATAGTGATACCATCAAGTACAGTGACAAATTCAAGCACAGCATTTGAGCCATTTAATAGCTCTCTTTCATACTTGAAACTATCATTATTTAGAACCGATGCGGCTCCCATTAAATACATTTTCGTAAGATCTTTGCCTTCCTGAGGTGTATGCACAACCGGCGAATGAAATACCACATCATCTGCAAGAAGACTCTCCAGCATTCCCTCTTCTGAGTTCTCTAATACTTTATGCCAGTTTTTTATAGTTTCTTTAATCATATAAACCTACCCGTTCCAATTTTTACTCGACTGCACTATTACTGAACCGATAAATTTTATTGAAATCACACTACTCATACCAAGTTCAAGTAATAATCGCTAGTTTATATTCACTGCTCATTTTCGCCTTCTTTGTCTTGCATCTTACGACCAATTCGATACGAATCCACAATGCCGAATATCCAAACCACAAACAAAATAGCCGTAGCGGCATTCAGCAACTGAGTATCGGCACCCACCGACGACTGTGAGACCAATTGAGTAATAGAGGCAACATCAGGCGAAATCTCACCAGACTGAATTTTTGCGACAATACTTTGAGCTCTCTCAATTGCATTTGAGATAAGCACATAAAGAGAAGCCAACGCTATCACCAGAGCAGCAACACCTTGAACAGGCTTCTTCACGATAAAATGCCCCATACCGGGAAATACTAATGCCGAAAGTAACGCTGCTTTTGTGGACTTTTTCATAATCAGTTCCGTATATATGATCCTTTAGCTATGTTGCATCTGCTGGCTTATATTCATTTAACTGTATTAAGGAGCCTATAACTCTGCCTGTATGAGTAAACTGAAGTTACCCACTAAAGAACTACTAAGACCATAGAGCAACAACGGACACTATAGCATTAGCCAGTTATCAGCGGTATCTGACTGTATTTTCAGCACAAATTATCCTGCTACAATAGACGGCAGCAACTAGGATGATCGATAGTGAAAACAAATACCGCGGATCACGTAAACTGGTTTAGGCATTCGTCACCTTACATCAATGCACACAGGAACAAGACCTTTGTGATGATGTTTACCGGTGAAGCCTTAGCCCATACGAACTTTGCCAACACCATCCATGATATTGCCTTGCTCAACAGCTTGGGGGTTCGCTTGGTATTGGCCTATGGTGCGCGCCCACAAATCGATGCGGCCTTAAGCGCCCGCAACTTGAAACCACATATTTCCAACGGTTTACGCATTACAGATGAAGCGGCACTCGAATGCGTGAAGGCCGCCGCCGGACAACTGCGCTTGGAGATAGAGGCTCAACTCTCCATGGGCCTACCCAACAGCCCCATGCATGGCGCTAGAATTCGCGTGGTAGGTGGAAACTTTGTCACCGCCAAGCCCATGGGTATTTTAGATGGTGTCGATTTCTGTCATACCGGCAAAGTAAGGCGTATTGATCGAAAAGCAATAAACCGTCAGCTGGATGATAGCGCCATCGTGCTGCTACCCAATATCGGTTATTCACCTACCGGTGAAGCCTTTAACCTGTCCGTAGAAGATGTAGCGACTAGCAGCGCTATTGCGTTGCAGGCAGAAAAGCTAATTCTATTCGGGCAAGAATCCGGCATCACTAATAATGATGGAGAACTAGTACGCTCTTTAACCTTGCAAGATATATTAACCAATGCCAACGACTTAAACCCTTCCCAAGCTAACTTGCTCAAAGCATCACAAAAAGCATGTGCTGCCGGGGTTAACCGTATTCATGTCGTTAGCCATCAAGAAGACGGAGCCTTACTGGAGGAACTATTTACCCGTGATGGTGTTGGCTCGTTAATTACCCAAAATCGTGTTGAAACGATTCGCACTGCAACCGTAGATGATGTCGGCGGTATTCTAGAGCTAATTCAGCCCTTAGAAAGTGACGGCGTGCTAGTACGACGCTCACGTGAGTTACTGGAAAATGAAATATCTCAATTCACCATCATTGAGCTAGACGGCATGATTATAGGTTGCGCTGCCTTATATCCCTTTGATGATGATAACACCACCACAAAAGCCGCCGAAGTTGCTTGTGTATCCGTACATGAGGACTACCGCCAGGATAATCGAGGCGAACTGTTGTTATCCGCGATGGAACAACACGCGAAGACACTGAATATTCATGCACTTTTTGTGTTAACGACACAGTCAGCTCACTGGTTTCAAGAGCGTGGCTTTGAGCTTTCATCAGTTGATAAACTACCAGATACGCGTCAACAACTTTATAATTTACAACGCAATTCGAAGGTGTTCATTAAAACCATTTAGTCCACATATGACTCGAACACCTTTTGCCATACCTGAACATGTTGGCAAAATACACATAATCCTCTTCAAGCAATTGATTCCTTTACCGATAGACGTAATACTCCAGTATTATTCCTCTTTGGTTTTCTACACCCATGTCACTACAAAAAAAACTACAACCTGTACTCAGCTCTTTACTAACCAGTGACCGACTTAAGAACACTAAACGATACTACCACCGCGTATTACACAAACTGTTTAACTTGCCCCACGGTGCTGACTTTTATTTTCGAGTAGATGATCCTTATTCTGTTTTAATCATGCAGATGCTTCCCTCCATACAAAGAGACTTCCATATCCGAGTGCGCCCTCGTATCGTTCTTGAACTTCCGGAAGAAATGCACCCTGGACCGGAGAAATTAGAACAGTTGTCTATTCGTGATGCTCGCGAATTAGCCCGTTTCTATCGCTTAACCTTTGGCTATAAAAAACCGCCAACCAAAAAAAGTATCGGACTAGCAACGCAGGTACTTTTAAAAAATGCACACTCCTCTCAGTTTTTTAAAATAGCAGACAGCGTTGTGCGAGCAACCTGGGGCCATGATGACAATCGTTTAGATAAGCTTTCCAAAATTCATGGCCATGTAAAAGAAACTGACACACCCAAATTACTCGAAGAAAACCTAGTTCACCTAGTTTCTAATGGGCACTATTTGAGCGGCACGCTGCATTATGATGGCGAATGGTATTGTGGTGTTGACCGTATTGCTCACTTAACACAACGATTGGCCGAGCAACACCTAGCGAATCGCAATGTCGCGCTATCTATTTATCAAAAGGCCTATTTGGATTTACACCGTTCAGCACCAGTAAAAAAACTGCAGGAAATGGAGAAACCTGCACTGGATTTCTATTTTTCTTTTCGCAGCCCTTATTCATACCTAGCACTGCAACGTGTTTACAGACTTCAACACCGCTATAACCTAACCGTTAACATTAAGCCGGTTTTACCTATGGTAATGAGAGGCTTACCAATACCACAAGATAAACGCCGATATATTTTACTAGATACTAAACGGGAAGCCGATATGCACCACATTCCTTTCGGCAAAGTATGCGACCCATTGAGTGAAGGTGTAGAACGCGCCATGGGTATTTTTATGTATGCCATGGGTGAAGGAAAAACTCGCGAGTACTTATTATCCATCACCCGGGGCGTTTGGGCTGAAGGTAGAGATATTAGTGATGACAAGGATATGCAGCTCTTAATCGAGCGTGCCGATCTAGATTGGGATATTGCCTCGCAGTATATGTACGATGAAGCCTGGCAGCCAATGGCGGAACAAAACCGCGCGGACCTTAATCGATTGGGCCTGTGGGGAGTGCCCTCTTTTCAGTTTGGTGATCTAGCTATTTGGGGACAAGATCGATTATGGTTGCTGGAACAAAAAATCTGCGACTTGGCCGATGAATCCCAAGCAGCTAAACAAGCCACGGCCTGACTTAGAACTAACCCGAATAAACTAAGTAATCGCTATAGCCCGCTGCCGTTAATAGCCTAAATCTTCTCCGCGGCGCTCATGCACAATTCGAGGAATAAGCTCTCTTACAATCGGCATCACTTGCTGCCGGCGCATGCCTGCTTTTATACGAGAACTGTAGAGTAGCTTCAATAAACTCACATCATGCAAGGAAAGCTCATTATCAATACTCTTATCATTGAAGATCGATGGGTACACTTCAACGGAGTCATTTATTAAACCCATGATTTGGGTTAACTCTTCCACCACACACGCAGGTAGCTTGGCGTAAGCTCGAGCACGATCATTGGGGATAATAACCACTGCTCGCTTTATTGCATAATGAGAGTCCACATCAAAAAAGGCAAAACAAACGCTGGTATTAAGAAACTTATCGGTGAACGTTTCTTTAGGCAACAGCTCCTTAACCAAAGCCCTTAGATTTTCCTCCTGATCAAATACAACCAAGGTATTAGCCTGCTTTCGCTGTTTTACGAGAGAAAATTGATGTCCGGTGATCTTAGCCAACGCTACAATATGATCCTGTACCAATTCCCGATGAATCTCCGGCATACCAGAACGCGAATCGATATATAGAGAAACCGGCTTTTCCCATTTTCGAACCGGCATCCAATGATCTGGTCCGTATTCATTTTTCAAAGCGATAAGTTCAAAGCTTCTAGCAAGGCTTGCACCAAACGGTTCTTCAAATACCTCATCATTAAGCTGAGCAAGCACAGGACTCACAAACAACAAGATAGTTATCGATAAGCAGCCATTTATAACGAAACTGAAAAGAATCTTTGTAAAGGAGCGCATATAAGCTCGGTATTAAAAACAGTGAACAGAATAGAAGGTACTATAGGTATTATAATGAATTATCAGCAAACAATTCAGCTTTCAAACCACCATTAGCCAACAGCTGACTAATCCCATCGGCACACAACGCTCCCTTGAACAAGTGACCTTGCACTCGATCACACTGACGCTCACGCAAATAACTCAACTGTCGCTTCGTTTCTACTCCCTCTGCCACCACGCTAAGCTGCATACCCTTGGCGAGCGAAATAATGCCGCTAACGATATCCGCTTCGCCTGGCTGAAGAGTATCCGCCATAAAGTTACGATCAATTTTTATGAGTTTCACCGGGCACTGCTGTAGATAGCTCAAGCAAGAATAACCCGAACCAAAATTATCAATAGCAACACGAATACCATGCTCACTAAGAAAACGTAGCTTCTGCACCACATGCTCCATATCTTTGACAATAACATTTTCAGAAATTTCAATTTCTAAAAACTCACCGGTTAAGCCATTATCTTTGAGTGCATCTAAAACACTGGTGACAAACTGCTTCTGCTCTATTTGTATCGCCGAACAGTTTATCGACAACTTAATCTGAGCACCCATATCGCTGTGCCAACGACTTAAATCTTCACAGGCTTTTTGTGCTACCCATTCACCCAAAGGAACAATAATGCCACTTTCTTCTGCCATGGAGATAAAGTCCGCAGGAAGCACCATACCATTGCCCGGTTTATTCCAACGCAGCAAAGCTTCAACTGCAACAATTCGGCCATCACGCATATCCAACTGCGGCTGATAATGAACCTCGAATTCGTTATTGGTAAAAGCACTTTCTAGTGCACGCTCCATATCTTGCTTGGCAGTAAAGCCATTATCCATACCCGCCGAATAAAACGCGAAGTCATTTTTCCCAGAACGCTTAACATGATACATAGCCGCATCTGCATTTTGCATAAGCACATCAAGATCTCGCCCATCTTCGGGGTAAACGGCAATACCAATACTGCCGCCCACGTAGACTTCACGATTATTTAAATTGAAAGGAACTTGTAATTCTTGCAGTACTTTATGCGCCACAATAGAAGCATCTTTATGCTGAGTAATTTCAGGCAATAGCAACACGAACTCATCGCCACCCAATCTCGCCAAGGTATCACCCGAGCGCAAACAACGGTTTAACCGCTGAGTTACCGCTATTAACAGGCGATCACCCACAGCATGCCCCATAGTGTCATTAACGACTTTAAAGCGATCAAGGTCGAGGAATAGAACAGCAAGATTCTTACCATTGCGTTTTGCCTGTTTAACCGACAAGGCAACACGATCCGTCAACAGCGCTCGATTGGGTAATTGGGTAAGAACATCATGATAGGCTTGAAAATTAATTGCCTTTTCTGCTTTCTTTCGTGCAGTGATATCACGAGCGATTCCCAAAGATCCTTGAAAGTGTCGCTCACCCTTTTCATCTTCACTCAAATACACGCCCATGGAATTCAATTCCACCGGTAGCAAATGCGGACGATAACGATCTTCGTCATATTCAGTATTACATTTCAAGCGTAGTTCCACATGGCGACTGGCTCGTTCACCTGTGCGACGCTCTATAAACGCGTACTTAGTGGCATCAATATCATCAGCATAAACCCATTCACTATAGTGCTTCCCTAGAATGTCATCTAGATTGAAGCCCAGTAGTTGTGCGCCAATATCATTAATAAATTCTAAATTACCACTTTCATCTAACATATAGACGATATCAGGGGACTGGTTAAGCAGCTCTTTAAAGCGCGCCTCAGAAGAAGCTAAATTATTTACCGAGTGCGCATGCAGCAGAGCCTTTGTTTTCGAATGCGCTGCACGTTCAATGGATTCCAGTAATTCGCTGGCGAGATAAGGTTTCTTTAAATAATCAAATGCGCCAAGCTTGAGTGCAGCTCTAGCTGTTTCAAAACTGGATTCAGAACTAACAATAATCACAAGGGTTTCAGGTGAATATTCAGCAATATGTTCTAGAAGTGAAAAACCGGCCTCAGGCATATGCAAATCAAGCAACACTATATCTGGCGTGCGCTCAACAAACTTTTCCATCGCCTGTAAATGATCACCCGCCGTTTCTACCCTACTATAACCGGAGAAGTGAAGCAGATCAGACATACTAGTACGCAGACGCTGGGAACTCTCCACAACCAGTATGCGCGGCACGAAACTAATATCATTTATGGCGCTATTTGTATCACCCTGCATACGCCTGTTTAAAACCCCGCTACAAACTAACTACGTTATTCTCATGCTCTGAACGTTCTAGCACACGAGGCAATAAAACATGAAAACTTGTGCCTTTACTGGCTTCACTACGACAACTAATGGTACCACCCATTTTATGCACCAAATTTTTCACGATACTCAAACCTAGACCTTGGTGACCACGTCCTTTTTGGCTAATGACGGGCTTAAATAAATTCGCCTGCACATCGTGAGGTATACCAGGACCATTATCCATCACTTTAATTTCAATATATTCGGCACCATCTACATTGATAGCATCACGACTTGTCACATAAATAACACCCGCATCCCCCAATGCCTCAACTGCATTTTTAATCAAATGCGTCAGTACTTGTTTAATGTAGTTTTGGTCCATCATTAATGGGGGAATAGTGTCATCAAGCTCTAACTGACTTTCAATACTGTGTAATTTATAAAGTGATGCCTGATAGAAATTAATCAAATCAGTTATCAATTTATTCACATCTAACAGTTCTTGCGGGTCATCTTGTAACTTAGCCTTTGCATCTAAACGTTGAATCAGTTCTGAGGCGCGCTTAATTTCTTCACCGATAATATTAAGCTCATCGCTAGCGACATTATTTTCAGCAAGCTTGGCATTCAGTATCGGCAAATAATTTTCAACAACACTCAATGGATCAGAAATTTCGTGAACAGTTTCTTTCACCATAGTTTCATAGAACAACTTACGCTCGACCTCGGCCTGACGGCTTTTATCCGAACGATCACGCAAAGCACATATAGACTGACTGACCTCAGCTGAAAATTGCAGAAGCAAACCATGACTTTCTTTGATTCCTGCCAATTGCGACTCATCAACAGCAAGCACTACAGCACCAATAGGCTCATTAGATAATGTAAAGGGAACAACCAAAATACCGGATGCGCCACCTAGACGAATAATCTGCTGATCAATCACATTCAGATTTTCATTAACAACAGAAAATGAGTCTATAGGTTTATTATTAGCAACGGCTCCACTGACTAAGCTACGCGTCGGATCTGTCGATAATTTCAGCTCATTGATAAACTCGGCCTGCTCATTTAAGCCACGCCCCAAGAATGCACCATGAGCAGCATCGTACAAAAATACCATACTCTGAGTCACACTAAAAAGTGCGGCAATGTTTTTCTGAATGGTGTAAACCAGCTCCACATCATCATTACTATTCATCAACTGCTGACGAACAACACCTAACAAAGCACTTTCTTTAGCAACCACAGCTAAAGAATTGATATGCACTGAAAGCAACCCTTCTTTTTCAGCTTGATCACATCCATCACCAACAAAGTCTTCAATATTAATATCAAATAACTCAGCGATATCCACCAACTCATCCTGAACTCTTTCGATCAAGCGAACCAGGGTAAATTTGTTGATATCAAAGAGTTCTTCCGCGGTAGCAACAATGCCATCATCCACTTCCATATCGTTGCGCACGGTTAGCAGGTCGGCGAAATTCACCAGCTTCACCAACATATGAGCATCAATCATTTTTTCACTGACGGCATGATGATGCAGTACCGCGTCTTGAACAAAGGCAGGTAAATTCCACTGCGCCAATAACGTCGCGCCAAGTTCACAATGATCTAACCCAAAACTTGCTCGTTCATTAGCAACTTGCTCATCAACATCTTGTGACTGTAAATATATATTAGCGAATGCATCGCCCTTTGAGCTTACAAAACAGAGCTGTCCAATATCGTGAGTCAAAGCAGCAAAGTAAGCTTCTTCCGGTGCTCGGTAATTCAGATGAATAGCCAAATGCTTAGCAACTACCGCACTACTTAAACTATGCCACCAGTTAGCATAAACAACTTCTGCCTGCCGATGATTCATATGCGTATAGTGTTGTTGCACAGCGGAGGCAGCAGCTAATGCTTTAATACTATCACCACCTAATTTTCGAACTGCTTGCTCGAACAAGTGCTCATCATCCAAGCGCCCTTCTGCCGTACTGTTGTATGCCGCTACAACTTTCGCCGTAAGCGCAGGGTCTTTGGCAACCAGCTGAATTAAATCGCGATAGGAGTATTGTTCCTGATTACAAAGTTCAACAAGCTTTATCAATACTTGTGGTGGTGACGGGAGCTTACTAACTTCCAGCTCCCGTAAGGAAATGGTCAGAGGTTTATTCATGATCTACGCTTTTATCGTTATATTTTTTATTGTTTTCGCTGCGACTCGATATTCACCTGCCTATTTCCAAGAGCGTGTGACAAAACACTCTTATATTAAAGGTTGGCACGAGATGCAGCGTGAGCCATTTCAAAAACTGCGGGAAGGCCGCAATAAATACTAAAAAGCCCACTTTGATCCAATAGACTAACATAAGATTGCGTGAAAAATAAGCGATCAAGTTCGCATACGGCTGCATAAATCGCTGGTTATATCAGTATGTCACCAAGTAATGCACATACATTACTCCATCAAGCATAGTTACAGTTAGGGACTCCTTAGAGCAATAACACCATGCTAAGGTGTTGGCTATAAACGGTTATTTTTTATCAAAGACAATAAAACTATAGTCATACTGGTTCACCCCATCCGCAGAAAAACTCTCACGACTTACTTCATTCCATTCATCAAACTTATAGTCTGGAAAAAAAGCATCTCCTTCTACCTCTGCATGCACCTGGGTGAGATACATCCGCGAAACCTGTGATAGTGCCAATTCATAGATTTGCGCACCACCAATAATCATCGCTTCGTCAATTCCATCAGATTGAGCGATATTGTCAGCAAGCTCAACAGCAGCCGCCAATGTTGATACAACTTTAACCCCTTCAGGCTGATAGTCTTTATTGCGTGTAATCACAATATTGGTTCTGCCAGGCAGCGGTCTGCCCAGAGAGTCATAGGTTTTACGCCCCATGATAATGGGCTTACCTAGAGTCACTTTTTTGAAATATTTCAGATCTTTCGGTAAGTGCCAGGGCATTTTATTATCTAGCCCAATAGTATTATTTTCTGCCAGCGCTACGATCAGTGACAACTTCATTCCAACTTCCCCACTTAAAAACTCAGATAGCTACCGGAGCTTTAATATGCGCATAAGGATCATAATTAACCAATTCAAAATCTTCTCCGGTAAAAGCGAATAGATCCGTCACTTCCGGATTAATGTTCATTTGCGGCAAAGCACGTGGCTCCCGCGATAATTGCTCATCCACCTGCTCCATATGGTTAGAGTAAAGATGCGCATCGCCAAAAGAATGTACAAAATCACCAACCCCCAATCCAGCTACCTGTGCCAACATCATGGTTAGCAATGAGTACGATGCAATATTAAAAGGTACGCCTAAGAATATATCGGCACTGCGCTGATAAAGCTGGCAAGATAATTTACCCTCAACGACATAAAACTGAAACAGACAATGACACGGCGGCAATGCCTGCTTACCCTGCGCAGCATTCTCTTTTGGCGAAAACGCTACATCGGGTAAAACGGTTGGATTCCATGCGCTAATGACTAACCGACGTGAATCTGGATTAGTTTTGATTTCGTCCAGAAGCCATTTAATCTGGTCGGTCACCTCTCCGTTTGGCCCCTCCCATGAACGCCACTGTTTACCATACACCGGCCCTAACTCACCATCATCGGTAGCCCATTCGTCCCAGATATTCACACCATTTTCTTTTAAATACGCAGTATTGGTGTCACCCGCCAAAAACCACAGTAACTCATGAATAATAGATCTTAAATGACACTTTTTGGTGGTCACCAAGGGAAAGCCTTCATTTAAATCAAAACGCATTTGATGGCCAAAAATGCTATAAGTGCCCGTCCCGGTGCGGTCGCCTTTGAATACACCGTTTTCCTTAACGTGGCGCATTAGATCTAAATACTGCTTCATTGTTTAACCTTATGTTCGCTATTTCCGAATTAATAAGTCTCGGATTAAAAAATATCGGCTTTGAAAAACGATTCAAATACGTGTTCAAACTTATGATCTAGGCAGCTTTCTTCTGATAAGCAAGGTGCATAAAAAATGCACCAACAATAATCATCGGTAACGACAACAGCTGCCCCATACTCAACCAATTAAATGCTATAAAGCCAAGATGTGCATCCGGTTGCCGGAAAAACTCCACCAGAAAACGGAAGCTGCCATAACCTATTAAAAATAAACCAGACACCGCTTTCTCTGGACGTGAGCGGCTGGAAAACCAGAACAGAAGCGCAAACAATATCACGCCTTCAAGGGCAAATTGATATAGCTGCGAAGGGTGTCTTGCAAAATCACCTGCACGAGGAAAAACCATTGCCCACGGCACATCAGTTGTTCGCCCCCACAATTCACCACCAATAAAATTACCAATGCGGCCGGCGCCTAGGCCGATAGGTACCATAGGAGCGAGAAAGTCACTGACCTCAAAAAAGCCTTTATTCACTTTACGACCGAACAAATAAAAGGCGACAAGCACACCTATTAGCCCACCATGGAAGGACATGCCTCCTTCCCACACATGAAACAACCACATGGGGTTGGCCAAAAATTGGTCAAAATTATAAAACAACACATAACCAAAACGACCACCGAGCACGACACCAAGGGCCCCATAAAAAATCAGATCAGCAACCTGCTCTTCAGTCCAACCACCAAATTTTTTGGCGCGATATTTCGCCAACAACCAGGCACCGGCAAACCCCACCAAATAGGTAATGCCATACCAGTGAATATTTAAGGGGCCAATCTCCCAATCAGCTATCGATAAAGGGCCGATAGATAATGCTATAGGATCTATTTCTGGAAACTCAATCATAAACTTAATAAAACTCTCAGGAACTTCTTTTCTGTTATGTGGATTGCATTGATGCTAACCAATAAACGCTTGGCGTAACTGCTCACCCACTAAGAACTGCAGCCCAACCAAAAGTAGCATGACCGCAAAAACTCGCTTTAACACATCAGCCGATAATCGGTGTGCTAAATGGGCACCCACTTTAGCAAAATATGTGCTGGTTACCACTATGCCGATGAAAGCTGGTAAATAAACAAACCCTAAGCTCCATTCCGGTAAGAGCGCATGCTGCCAACCTTGATAGACATTAGTGACTGCACCAAAGATGGCAATAGGGAAACCACAGGCTGCAGAGGTAGCCACGGCTTTCTGCATACGGACATTACACCAATTGAAAAATGGTACCGACAAGGAGCCACCCCCAATACCAAAAATAGCGGATACCCAACCTATGAAACCCCCAACACCCGCAAGCCCGGCAACACCCGGCAAGGTGCGACTGGGTGATGGTTTAAGACCAAACCCCATTTGCACAGCTACAACCAAGGCATAGACACCAATTATTTTTTGCAGCAAATAGCCTTGTAACAGTCCGGCCGTGAACACCCCCACCACAGTACCCACTGCAATCCAGGGTGCGACCTGCTTAAAAAGCAACCAATCAACAACGCCTTTTTCGTGATGAGTTTTAATAGAGCTAAGGGACGTCACTACTATGGTAGCCAAGGACGTCGCCACAGCCATATGTGTCAATATCTCCGCCGGCATCCCTAGAAAACTAAAGGTAAATACCAGTACGGGCACAATCACTAGACCGCCGCCAATACCAAAGAGACCAGCCAATACACCCGCCAGAGCACCAAGCAGCAAATAAGTCGCTAAAACCATACCAATACCAACTAAAACAACTATGCCAGAGAATTAGTGAATTACGAAAGGCGGCTATTATCCCTATCCCGCCCGCTTTGTTAAACTGCCGATTCCAACTTTATTTAGCTTGAGGCATTCGTCCTAGTTTTATATGTGTTTGATTCTATTTGCCTATAAGGCCCACCCAAACTACCCACTTGTGATTGCTGCCAATCGTGATGAATTTTACCTACGCCCGACAAAGGCCGCCCACTTCTGGTCCTCCTCAAAATCAGAGTCCTTTATTGCCGGTAAGGACTTGCAAGAAGGAGGCACCTGGTTAGGCTTAACCACAACGGGCCGCTGGACCGCTATCACTAATTATCGCCAAGCAATTGCGGGAAAAATCCCCACAGAAAAACTACCACGTTCCCGCGGTGCACTTTCGAGGCATTTTTTAGAATGGGAAGAAAACACTAATAGAGCCGAAACGGACTACTTCCCTCCCATCGCAAATAACCAATCCGAATACGGTGGCTTTAACTTACTGGCTGGCGATTTGAATAAGCTGTTCTATTTTTCCAACCGACATAACCCAATCCAAACACAAGCTATCGAAGTTGAGCCTGGAGTTCATGGTTTATGTAATCACCTACTCAATACACCTTGGCCCAAGGTCGAAAAAGGCAAGCAACTATTTCAACAGTCCATCAAGGGCGACCACATCAACCACCAAACATTGATTGAGCTATTGGCAGATCAACAACACGCTGATGACTCGCAGCTCCCAAACACTGGCGTTGGTATGGAATTAGAACGAATGCTGTCCCCCCTATTTATACACAGTACAGAATACGGCACTCGAGCTAGCACGATAATCACTGTTAACAACGACGGGAATGCAATATTTACCGAACAAATCTATGGCAAAAATGGAGAAAAGCTATCTTGTAACAGACATGAATTTAAGATTAGGAATAACGACTTGCCAGCCTAACAAGACCCATCATTCCAGTAAAAACACATCAACTCGCGCCCCTCTATGCATATCTCAAGCACTATATATCCCAAACTTAGTTACTAAGCTGTACATAAACTCACCAAGACCCTTAGAAACAAATACTATAACCACCGCTCACAATCTATACAAAGAGTATAAAAGTGTGCATAATTCGCACAAATAATGAGAACTAGCACACATAATTCGCCGCTTATGCCCAATATTCAACTTAATAGACGCCAATTTCTGAAGCTGGCCTCAGCCTCTACGCTCGTCGCTAGCCAACCCGCCATGGGTTTAGGCTTTAATGTGATCGGCTTGCGCGATCTTGGTGAACGCTCTTTGACGCTTCATAACGTGCACACGGGTGAAAAGCTGAAGACCACTTATTGGGCAAACGGTGAGTACGATTTACGCAGTCTTAAGGAAGTTAACCATATTCTGAGAGATCATCGTCAAGACAAGGCCGCCAATATGGCCCCAAGTCTGATCGATACACTGCACCACTTGTATAAATTATCTGGCTCTCGCGGTGAGATTTACGTGGTTTCCGGTTATCGCTCTCCTGAAACCAATAACATGCTGAGAGACAAAGGCCACAACGTAGCCCGAAATAGCATGCATACTCGCGGCAAGGCCATTGATATTCGTCTTGACGATGTTGACTTACAGTACGTAAAAAATGCAGCACTAAGCATGAAAGCAGGGGGGGTTGGTTATTACCCAAAAAATGGCTTTGTGCATATCGATGTCGGTCGCATAAGACAGTGGTAATTACCTCTGTCCCAACAAAGCACTAACTCAACGATTAAGTAATGCTATCTAACGCCTTTTCAGCATTGCGTGTGACGGTCACACCTGATTTTTTCAATGCCAACTCCATGCAGCTTCGTACCACCAAGGCACTGTCCATCTGCATGACATCCGATAACAACTGTCGCGCTTTTTCCAATGGCACGTTACGCACCGCCCATTTCACCTTCAGTAAGTTCGCTGCATTCATGGAAAGCACATCGTAGCCCATAGCGATAAGGAGTATTGCAGCAGCAGGGTCTCCCGCCATTTCACCACAGATACTCACCAGCTTTCCTTCCTTATGCGCAGCATCCACGACATAACGCAGCGCCTGTAACACGGCAGGATGGAAGGATTGATAGAGGTCAGCCACTCGAGCATTATTACGATCTACGGCCAAGATATATTGGGTTAAGTCATTACTACCCACAGAAAGGAAGTCTACACGGCGGGCAATTTGGCGTGCCTGATAAACCGTGGCAGGGACCTCGATCATCACCCCAACAGGCGGCATCTCAATATCAAAGCCCTCATCCTTCACCTCATAGTATGCACGGTGGATTAAATGTAGCGCCTCATCAACCTCGGTGATGCTGGTGACCATAGGTAATAAAATGCGTAGGTTGCCAATACCATGGCCAGCTTTGAGCATAGCTCGCACCTGCACCATAAAGATTTCTGGATGATCCAAGGTTACTCGAATTCCACGCCACCCTAGGAAAGGATTCTCTTCGGCAATCGGAAAATAAGGTAAAGATTTGTCACCACCTATATCCAACGTCCGCATGGTTACAGGCCGTGGAGCAAAAGCTTCTAACTGTTCGCGGTAAATCGCCGTTTGCTCTTGTTCGCTGGGGAAGCACTCTTTGGTCATGAAGGGTACTTCTGTGCGGTAGAGACCAACCCCCTCAGCACCGCGATCCAAAGAACGCATAACATCGGTCATCAAACCAGTATTTACCCATAATTTAACGCGATGATGATCTGGCGTCTCACAGGGTTCATCCTTTAGACACTCCAAATCAGCTGTTAACTGACGCTCTTCTTCAACGATATCCTGGTATTGTTTAAGCAACGCAGGCGAGCTGTTGGTATAAACCAAGCCTCGGAAACCATCAATAATGAGCTCACGACCATCAAGCTGGGTATAGGGTAAATCCACCGCCCCCATCACCGTTGGCACGCCCATGGCACGCGCCAAGATCGCCACATGAGAATTACCAGAGCCCTTCACGGAAATTAAACCCAATAACTTATCCTTGGGTATTTCTCCCAGCATAGTGGGTGTTAGCTCTTCACTAATAAGAATGGTTGGCTCTGGGAATGCCAATTGCTGGGGAGCAGCTTCCTGTAAGCAAGCCAGCACACGACGACCTAAGTCTTTAACATCCGTGGCCCGTTCACGCAGATATGGATCATCCATCTTCTCAAAATGGCCTACGTGCTCCTGAATGACCTGACGCAAAGCACCTTGAGCCCAGTGGCCCTGACGAATAAAAGAAATCACTTCCGCACCTAACGCGGCGTCATCCAGCATCCTGATATACACATCGAACAGGGCTTGCTCTTCGGGGCGTAATTCTGAAGCGAGGTTATCTCCCAGCCGCTGCATATCCTGTCGCACTTGTTTCAGTGCCGAATTAAACAGCAGAACCTCAACTTCCGAATCCTCGCAATGCTTATCAGGAACCGAATCCAAATCTGCCGTAGGATAAATAACAACGGCGGGGCCTATGGCGACACCTGGCGCGGCAGGCACCCCATTAAACTTGGTATCTAAAGTAACTTGACCAGAGGCACTGAATCCACGAATTGCTCCCGTGGCCTCCGCGTGGGCAATCACACCGGACAACTGTGCAGACATAGTCACCAGAAACGCCTCTTCACTCTCATCAAAGCGACGACTTTCAGCCTGCTGTATAACCAAGACACCGAGAATGCGTCTTTGGTGGATAATGGGAACACCAAGAAAACTGTGAAAACGTTCTTCACCGGTATCGGCAAGATATCGATACTTAGGGTGCGAAGGGGCGTCCTCCAGGTTTAGAGGCTCTTCACGCTGTCCAATCAGACCGACCAAACCTTCACTAGGACCCAGGCTCACCATACCAACGGCAGACTTATTAAGGCCCTCCGTTGCCATTAACACATAGCGGTTCAATACTGGGTCCAATAGGTAGACCGAGCAAACCTGAACTGTCATTGCAGCTTGAATGCGACTCACGATAATGTCTAGAGCGCTATTCAAATCCTTTGCTGTGTTAACTTCCTGTACAACCCGACGAAGAATATCGAGCATAAGTCTCCTTACTGTCTAATGCATTTCGTTGAACGGCCTAATAATTCAATATATCAACGCGTATATTTCCGCCTCCTTAAACACAGGAGAGCATCTATAAGCGGGGCGCCAATTCCTTAAGTGCACGACGATACACTTCACGTTTGAATGACACCACGTGGCCTAAAGGATACCAATAGCTCACCCAGCGCCACAGATCAAACTCTGGGTCAGTGGTATCTACACATACCTTATTGTCTGCACTCAATAGGCGCAACAAAAACCATTTCTGCTTCTGGCCAATACATAGAGGAAGCGAATGATGGCGTATTAAGCGTTTCGGTAACCGGTACCTTAACCAGCCCTTAGTGCACGCCAGCACCTGCACATCTTTTGGTTTTAAACCAATCTCTTCCTGTAATTCGCGATACATGGATTGCTCAGGCGTTTCGGACTCCATCATTCCACCCTGCGGAAACTGCCAGGCATTTTGACCTAACCGCTTTGCCCATAGCACCTGCCCATTATCGTTCGCGACAATTATCCCTATGTTGGCCCTAAATCCTTCGTTATCGATCATAGGGCAAATAAACTATAGCTATGAATAAGTTACCGGCCATTCTCCACAATTCTCTCAAACTCGGCAAACAATCAATTTGTTTCGTGGACCAATTACGCATTTCAACCACTAAATAATTGTCCCATACCCACTAAATCACTATCCTATGGAGCCTTTTTCACCACTATATTGAGACATAACGAGTGAAACTAGCAATTTTTGATTTAGACAACACCCTACTCGGCGGCGATAGCGATCACGCGTGGGGGGAATTCTTAGTGGAAGAAGGTATTGTCGATGGTGACATCCATCAACAAACCAATGATCAGTTTTATCAGGACTATCAGACAGGCCAGTTAGACATACACGCCTATCTAGAATTTGCCTTGAAGCCTATTGCAGGAAAATCCATGGAAGAGCTACGAAACTGGCACATCAAATTCATGGAGCAAAAGATCAATCCTATTATTTTGGACAAGGGCAAAGCTCTGCTAGAAAAGCACAAAAATGATGGCGACTACTTACTTATTATTACCGCCACGAATCACTTTGTGACTGGGCCTATTGCCGATGCGCTAGGAGTAGATGACCTTATCGCCACCAATCCTGAAGTAATAGATGGCGTTTATACCGGCAAAGTCAACGGAACACCAAGCTACCAAGAAGGCAAAGTTGAACGCTTGAATAGCTGGCTGGCGAAGACCAACATGAATCTCAAGGGTAGTTACTTTTACAGCGACTCTCACAACGATCTGCCATTGCTGAAGCAGGTAGATAACCCGATAGCGGTTGACCCAGATGATCAGCTTGCGCAAACTGCGAACAATCTTAATTGGCCAATTATTAGCTTACGAGGTTAAATCATGGGGCTCAGGGAAGGTGTTACCCGTTTAGCGGCAATCATTGTGATCGGTGGTTTAGCCAGCTGCAGTGATGAGCAGACTTCCACCAACGAACCCACGAAACCGGCCCCCAAGGTCTTCACCTATAATTCTGCCCCTGTGCTCCAACACTATCTGGCCTTGGGGGATGAAGCGTATGCCAATACGCTACAGTCAACCCTAGCGCTAAGTACAGCTATATCAAACTTACTAACCACCCCCACTAAAGAGCACTTAGTGCTGACACGCAAAGCTTGGCAACTTGCCCATAATGATTACCAAGGAACCCAAGTCTTTAACTTTCGTAATAGGCTAAACCCCTTGGGCGGAAAAGACCTAAGCTATGCTATCGATGGCTGGCCGATTCAACCAGGCCTTATCGATTACGTGCAAGATTACCCCTATAGTGGTTTTATTCATCACCCGTCGCTAGTGATTAACGAAGACAACTTACGTTCTCAGAATGGCGCTACCGATGCAGAAGAAATCAGCATTGGCTTCCACGCAATGGAGTTTATGCTGTGGGGAGATCAAACGGATAAACCTCGTCCGGTTACTGACTTTGAATCCATATCAGAACTTAGCGCTGAGCAAAAAGGCCAAGGATTTAAAGTTGCGGATATGTCGAATAATCGACGACGCCTTTACTTGGCAACCATGATGCAAGCTCTACAACAGGATATTGACCTAGCAGCCAAACAATGGACACCAAACCAACCCTTTTATCAACAACACCTTTTTAAGCTCGATAATAAAAAACAATTCAGCCTAATACTGCGCTCTGTTTATGGCTGGGTGAGCGATTACTTAATTGCCAAGCACCTGAATCCGATGAACCAAGATCTTACGAATCAAGAAAGTGTGTCACTGCATGCAAAATATAGCGGTACGGGGAAACATGGTTTAGCAACATCATTAAGCAACGTATTAAAACTTTATACATCGCCTGAAGACGGGATAAAACAAGGGGTTGATGCCATCATTGAGCAGCTATCAAAACAGCAGGCACAAACCCTACTATCTTCGCTGACAACTTTGGACTTACACCTAACGGCAATAGCTGAAACGAATAAAGATGAAAAAACCTTGGCTAAGGCTCAAGCAGCAGCACTCCAGCTACAAAACACATTGATGGATATTGGACGCTCACTTCAAATATCCTTGAACGCCCAACAGATGGCAGCATCACACTAACATTGCTTACCGCTTAATCATGGCTACCAATTCGTTATTTTGGTTGCTAATTACGAGTCACACGAGCAAAAACCGTCTTCAGATATTCCGTTTCTGGAATCGCCGGATGTACCGGATGATCAGGGCCTTGCCCATTGCTCTCCAGCACCTGCACCCAACGATCCACTTGCCTACCCGCACCCCGCACAACATCCAACAAGTTCTCGCGAGTTAAGTGCATAGAACAGGATGCAGACACCAGAAAACCATCTTTGGAGATCAAACGCATCGCCAGTTGATTGAGACGCCGGTAACCCTCAAATCCTTTATTAAAGTCTTTCTTACGTTTGATAAAGGCTGGTGGATCAACTATCACCATATCAAACCGCTCTCGGGCATCAATCAAGTCTTTTAATACAGAAAACACATCGCCTTTTAATGTTGTGAAATTCTCCACGGAATTTCTATTTGCATTGTCCTGTGCCACATCTAAAGCAAACTGAGAGCTATCGACACAAGTTACCGATTCAGCACCTGCAACGGCTGCCTGAACCCCCCAGGCGCCAACATAACTAAATAGATCCAGCACTCGCTTACCTTTCACATAGGACTGCATACGCGAACGTCCCATACGGTGGTCATAGAACCAACCTGTTTTTTGCCCTTCGAGTACAGGCGCTTCAAAGGCTACACCATTCTCTTCCAACAGCACCCGATCAGGAAACTCGCCAAGGGCCTCCTGGGTATAGCTTTCTAATCCCTCGCCTTCACGTACGGCACTGTTATTTTTAAACATAATGGCTTTGGGTTTTAACACCTGCTCCAGAGCCACTACTAGCTCGTCTTTGACTCGTTCCATACCAGCCGTTGCAATTTGCACAACGAGATAATCACCAAAGCGGTCTACAACAACACCTGGTAAGCCATCACTATCACCGTAAATAAGTCGATAAAAAGGCTTATCAAATAAGGTGTCGCGCAACGCCAACGCTACCTTAAGGCGGTGCACTATGAGCGACTTATTCAATGGATATTCGTTGTCGCGACTGAAGAGGCGGCCACAGATGAGACTATGTGGATTCATATAGGCCAGCCCAAGGCTCTTACCACCGTGGTTAAAGACCTCCACCTGATCCCCTGCGACAAAGGACTTCAACGGCGTTTTTTGTGTATCGACCTCGTTACTATAGATCCACAAGGCACCGCCCTTTATACGGCGATCAGCTTTATTACGTAATACTAGTGCAGGAAAAGACATGGGCAGAACCACTGGCTATATAATTAGGAGACGCATTATCCTAAATTCGCGCCACAAACACGAATCTGAATAACTTCAGCTAGAAATGCCTACGTACACAAACACCACGATTTGATTGTTTTTTAAACAAGGCAGAGAATCCTCAAGCACAAGATACCCTCAGTTTCGCCATGCGTCAGGCCAAAGAGGTACCTCGGTACCTCTTTGTATATTTAGGACTAGGCAGATAATTCACATGAACTAGACTGTACCTATTGAACACAAAATCTCCCCGTCTATTGCGAATTTATGTAAGTAATCATAGATATGAGCGTTGAACTAAGCCAAGAGCAAATAAAAAATGTCCTTCAGGGAATAACCATACCACCACAACCTCAAGTGATGGTTGACCTGCATATGGAACAGGTTATGCCCAACCCTGACATCTCCACCATAGCTAAACTTATTAGCCAAGATGTTGGTCTCGCGGGTAGCGTACTCAAAACAGTAAATTCAGCCTTCTTTGGCCTAAAAAGTAAAATCACTTCGATTCAACAGGCAGTGAGCCTGTTGGGTTTCCAAAGCGTCATCAATATTGTTAACGCGCTTTCCATACGTGGTGAGCTATCCGATGAAGCTATCGTTGCCTTAAATCGCTTTTGGGACACCGCCATGGATATTGCCATGGCCTGCACCACGATTGCGAAACAAATCGGGTTTGAATCTCCCGACGAAGCCTATACCTTAGGTTTGTTCCACAATTGTGGCATTCCCCTATTGATGCAGCGCTTCGATAACTACATGAATGTTATGGAACAAGCTTACGCTCATGAAGGCGAACGTGTTATTGATGTAGAAAATCGCGAACTGAAAACCAACCACGCAGTGGTCGGCTACTATGTGGCAAAATCGTGGAATCTACCCATATACCTATGTGAAGCCATCGCTGAGCATCACAATGTAATCAGAATCTTTAAAGAAAAAGAAACGGATAATTTACGCAAAAAAAATATGCTAGCCATTCTCAAAATAGCCGAACATATTTGTGGAAACTTTCACATATTGGGCGGCCAAGATATTGACCACGAATGGGAAGCCGTAAAGGATAACCTTCTTGTATATGCAGGCCTCAGTGAATACGACCTGCAGAACCTAAAAGACAACTGTATTGAAATGGGGATAAACTCAGCGCAGTTTTCCGAATAACTCCAACAACAATAAATAAGGATTTACCCGTGACAACTCACCTCGTCATTACTCTTGTCGCTGAAGACAAACCCGGACTGGTAGAAACACTATCCCAAACAATTGCGGACCACACAGGTAGCTGGCAGGAAAGCCGCATGGCACGCATGGCCGGTCAATTCGCAGGAATTTTATTAGTTGATGTGCCAGAATCAAGCACAGAAGCACTAACAAATGCTGTAGGCGCACTATCATCACAGGGTATTCATGCTCAAATAAAACAATGCGACAGCAAGTATTCCCTACAAAATAAGCAGCAATATCAATTAAATTTAGTCGGTAATGATCGACCCGGCATCGTAAAAGAAATGTCGCAAGTGTTGGCTGCACGAGGTATCAACGTAGAAGATTTACACACTGAATGTAAGGATGCTCCCATGTCAGGTGGCATGATGTTTCACGCAACCGCCTTATTACTTCTACCAGAAAGCATCGAGCCTGATTCCATTGCTGAAGAATTAGAAACTCTGGCCAATGACTTCATGGTCGATATCAATCGAAAAACAAACGACGAGTAATAATCTCGTCGTTATATTGCATTGATCATCAAGACAATTAGATAAACACGGCCTACTCATGAATTTTTATCATCTGCTTTAATCTAGAATTACCCTCTATCACGATTTGATACTTTCCAGCTGGCAGCGCAGAAAAATCTAATTCAATATCGAAGGACTGCAACATTTGTATACACATCACAGCAGTGTCAAACTGATCCTTCACCGCTAATATAATGCGATCACCATCGACTTGTTGGAATACCAACAAACCTAAGGAACAAGGGTTCGCATGATCACCCTTAATAGTAACCGTGTTCGCCGCATCAGCTAATGTTATTGCACGAATATAGGCAGTTGCTGTTTTCACTCGCTCCACTTTCGTACCGAAAACTAATGTAGATACACTTGTATCTAAACTCGGTCCAATCTTATCGTCAGATATTTTATCCGCAGCCGCAGGGATTTCTGAAGAAGCACTTAAGCTTACTTCTTGAGATGTAGTCATTTCTGAGAAGGAAGAGGGCTTTACCTTATTTAGCATACCTGAGCT
>Ga0105352_1000374_pt1 | contig 26760 bp, 17 predicted proteins | sample EN8Hudsemesocosm_FD_83507 | JGI IMG/M metagenome (GOLD analysis project Ga0105352, IMG submission 83507) | Methane-oxidizing microbial communities from mesocosms in the Hudson Canyon - EN8B Hudson Canyon | ecosystem: Environmental > Aquatic > Marine > Cold seeps | place: Hudson Canyon...
CAACATGACAACATGACAACATGACAACATGACAACATGACAACATGACAACATGACAAGAACTTCAACTAATGCCCATCAATCGTGGCTAAGGCTGTACCTGATTGCAGGCCAAAATGAGTGTGTACTTGGCGACGCCTTTCGTAAGCTGGCCCCAAACAAATGCCATCGCAATGCAAGGTGCGACGCCTAACAAAATCATGCCCGCAATGTATTCATTGATACTTCGTGGCTCAACCAAGTCGGCAAATAAAACTTTGAAAAATAACCAGCCTAAGCCAGCTATTGTAAAAGGGCTAATGAGCCAATTAATGATGAGTGTTAGTCATAGGTCTTTGGTTTTTTTTCCCGTATTTTTGATTGAAGCGAAATCAATTTGAATCATCATGGGGTAAATCATTACCCAAATAAGCACCGCGACAATTAAATTGACATGGGCCCATTCAAATTTTGCAATGTAAGAAAAGATTTCAGAAAAAAGTAGCCCAGTAAACTCCTAGGGAGATGAAAATACCAATTCAGACCGATTAATAGCGTTCGTCCCCCCATTTAATGATTCCTAAACCTCTTAGAGTAACGGTTAAACTGAATCTTGCGATGGACTCTCGTTTTGTTAGATTAGCTTAGCCTGCTTATGTAAGTTTTGAGTGCAATATCAATGTTTGATCTAGCACTTTCTTAGTGTAGCTGAATTGTGGGGGATCCCAGGCAGGTCAGGTCTTGAATATTTTAATTACCTCCTAGTAATTCATTACAACTTGAGCTTATTTAGACTAATTATTTCTACTTAATAACTTATTACTTAATTTGGTTGGAACAGACCTGTAATACGAGCTATTCTCATAATATAAGGATAACTTTGAATTAAAACGCAATGAAAATATTTAGAGAATTATCGATAAAATACAAACTAATTGTCGTAGTGTTACTGACCGCATCGATTGGTTTAACGCTGGCAGGCGGCGCTTCTCTTTCTTATGATCACATTATGCAAAAGCAAGCGCTGGCTGAAGAAATGCAAATTCTTAGTCGGGTTGTGGCATTGCGTAGTGCAGCAGCACTGAGCTTTAGTGATCAAAAGAATGCATTAGCAAACCTCAATACATTAAAGGTGAGTAGTTCTGTTCGCTTTGCTTGCATGTATGATGCTGAAGGTAGAATTTTCGTAAAAGTGGGGCAAGTAGAAGTGCATTATGAGTGTCCGACTTTATTAAAGGCTGACGGAGAATATTTTGAACAGGATTATCTTGATGTCTTTCAATCGGTTGTGCGAAATAATGAGGTTATCGGGCGGGTATTTATCAGGTCAGGGTTGGAAAAACTTGATGACCGACTACTGAAGCAGTTAATTGTGAGTGTTGCGGTGCTCATTATTTCATTATGCCTTGCTTTTGCTTTCACGGCTCGAATGCTGCGGCAGATCTATCGGCCGATAATTCAACTAGGCAAGATTGCTGTTCAGGTAAGTAACAATAATAATTACGCCATTCGTGCATCGGTTGAAAATAATGATGAGTTAGGGAGAACGGTTAAAGCATTCAATGATATGCTCCATGAAATTGAACAAGACAAAAAAGAGTTAGTACAACTGGCTTATTATGACCCTTTAACAGGCCTTCCCAATCGTCGAATGTTCTCGGAGCGAATTAAGATAGCGTTAATGGACGCCGCGAGATATAGGGATAGTAAAATTGCTTTGATCTTTATGGATGTTGATAAGTTTAAACAAATCAACGACACATTAGGGCACGACATCGGCGATATTTTTCTAATAGAATTTTCCAAACGTTTACAAGCGGCCTTACCAAATACAGCAACAGCTTTTAGGTTAGGTGGTGATGAATTTACTGTAATTCAGAAAGACGTACTTGATAAGGTCGATATTATAAAAACCGCACAGGCAATATATAAAGAAATTTCGCCCGATTTGCAGGTAGCAGGGCAAACCTTAACCATGTCAGTAAGTTTAGGTATTGTCATTTCTGATGGAAAAGATACGCCTATTACGATTATGAAAAATGCCGATATTGCGCTGTATCGAGCTAAAGACGCTGGACGCGGGAACTATCAGTTTTTTTCATAAAATCGACTTAAATTTTTATTATTCCAGCTGAAATGCTCACCGGTATAACGAGCTTTACGAAAACATTGATCTTATAAAATTCTTTATTTAGTGTTGATAATTCTTGCGAGGCTGAGTAGATCCGAATCTATTAATAACCCATTTTGTATCGCTTTCGAAAGATTTATTTCAAATTTGTTTTGGTCTTGGGTTCTTAAAATATTGACGATGCCCCCTTTATCTGTGAAACCTTTTACGCTGCCAATACTTAACACAAACAAGTGATTCATATTGTTAAATAGCTGTTCAATAACCCCTAAATGTTCTGTGCCGACAAAGAGGATATGGCAGCCGGGTTCGATCTCCTCAGAATCAGACGTGCGCACTACTTTCAAATGTCTATCCCTGATTCTAGTTCCATCTATCGCATCAAGAAATCCACCAAATGGCACGTTACCGTATAAGCACAATCTCAATGGACTATCTAAATTATTAAACGCATCTTTTGGCCATTCAACGAAATTGGCAAAGTTATAAAGAAACAGTGCTTTCACATGAAATTCTTTGGTTTGTTGTGGGCTGCTTTTAGTCGCCGCGTTCAAGGAACCGCAGTTGATGGATAACAAAACAGCAAACAGAAGCATATTGGAAAGCTTAATCTGATATAGACGCTGAAAAAGATAGCGAACAGGCATGTTGGATTACTCCTTTAAAAACTAAAGCTAAGGTGGGCGTATATGACTGGCCGTTTTCGATCTATGTTCGGTTGGCCGTTTATTTTATGATCTAGCGGGTGGCCAACCGTGACATTGGTTTTTATAAGGTTTCCATAACCGGCTTTAAGGCCAAGGCCAGCACTCTGAAATTTTGCTGATAGATCCGTATTTTGTTTCAGCTCACCATAACTATAGTCAAAGAATAGGAAAGGTTGTAATGAGATTGCGTGCTCGTATGGGTTAAAATCAATAGGCCAGTCGATAGCTTGCTCAAGCGAAATGGCATATGCGTTGTTGCCGCTGAAAATTCCGGGGTCAAAGCCTCTGTTAACCGTTGAACCAGTCGTCGCAAACTGCTCGGAAGAGGGTAGGCTTTTACTTGTGTATTGCCCCGTAGCTGAAATGCTAAAAGGGTGCGCTGAAGGAAGCGAGGCGATCCATTGTGGCGTAATAAAATCATAGGAGATTTTAGTCAGCCAAAATTTGGAAGGTAGCGTCTTGTTATTAGTGTTCGTGATGCTGCTAATAGAGGGTTGAAGTGTCAAAATATGTTGGCTGTTAGTCCGCCATGGCCTTAGGAAATGTAATTGATAAGAGCCTGATAACATCGTGTAGTCTACTTCTTCATTTAAAAAGTCGGGAAATATTTCGCTGGTGACCGTAGATTGTTTAGTTGATAACGATAGGCGTCGGTTATGAATGATTTTGGTATTTTTCTTATGCTCAGAAATATTCGTCCAAGAGCTTGTTAAGGCACTTAAATCTCCTTCTAAGCCTAAATTTGCAAACTGGCCTGTTACGGCAAAGTCGCTTCTTAAAATTGATAGTTCAAGCTGGTTCGATGGGTTGACTGCGCGGCTATATCCTAGGCTACCAAAAAAGTTGTTCGGTTTATTCGTTGTCAGAACGGTCGCTTTCAGTTGACCGGATAAGTTCAGAGGATTATTCATAGTATGAGAATACATTAGACGGTTAATACCCGTTTGATTCACGCCTTTGTTATCGATGACAAGCTGAGATATATGCTGTATTTCTTCCATCACTTTAACATTTAGACGGGCTTCGCCTTGTTTAGAACCTAGCGAAAAGAAACTAAATATTTTTAGTCCCGGTTTTTCGTTGAGTAATGCCACTGCTTTTTTTATGTCAGGTTCATAAATGACCTGTCCGAGAAACCCGGCAAAAGGCGCTGTAAGTTGCTCAGTGCTGTATATTTCGTTGTTGTAAATATCTATCTCTGACAGGGTACCCTTTAGTACATGTATGGTAAATGTTGAGTTTACAATCTCTTGAGGAAGGACATACGCTTGATTAAAAGTTAATCCTTTTTCTCGGTATGCAAGCGTCAGTGCATCCGCAATTTTATTGATATCGCTGACACTGAGCAGCTCATTCATGTGGCTATAAACCTGATTAATCCGAGTATGAAGAAACTCATTGGTAATTCCATATTCAGGGTAGAGGGTATCGCCTTGTAATAGAATACGATTGACTTTAATCAGCCCATTTTTCATTTTATTTGGCTTTGTATCGGTCGTCGTTATATCCGCATCAACGGTGTCTGAGTTGGTTTGGCTTATTTTAGGGGAGGGTTGATTCGTGTGATTAAGTTGAATTTCTGGCTTTTGTTGCGCTATGTTTTGTTCAGAGTGTTCTGCTTGCACACCCAAGCTAAGCGTCAAGCAGGTAAAAAAGCAAATGCCTCGAGAGATAAAGCATAGAAGGTGAGTGGTGTACGTGAAAAGGGTCGTTAAGATGTTCAATGATCGTCCTAGTTTAATTTTTTAATTTGATTATTATTCTGGCAATTCGCCACCAAGTAGCAGCCTGCTTAAGTAGTTTTTAATTGCCCGATACTTACTACAGTCTGTGTTGTCATTGCTAGTATCAGATTTACAATCGGGCATAATGGTATCGATTGAAACCTTTTCGGGGGGCGTTAGTTCAATTTCTATAGTGGTACTTACATTTGGGTCACTACTAGTTTGGGAATCGGCGATAATGCTATCTAACTCAGTGATTTCCTCAGACAGTTCAGAAGAGGGGCTTAAGGTAAGGAACACTTGGCCGTTATCTTCGCTGATACCAATCGCGTTGACGAGCCCTTGGTTATTGACAGTATTGGCTTTAATTGAATCGCTGTAAAAAAGATCTAGGTAAATATTACCATTGAATGAAACGATGTCACCCTTGTTGTAAATTAGATTGCCAGAGGGCGATATGTCCGTATTTAAAGGTAGGGTAAGCTGAACCCCTAACAGACCATTATCACTGGTTGAGATAATCACTTCATGAGCAGTAGCAAGATGAACGTCGCCGTTGGAGCTTAATAAGGAGCCGCTGTTATCGATGAACTGACCCGCAATATAAATTCCACTGCTGCCTTTGGTTTGAATATTGCCCAGATTGGTTATTCCTCCCTGAGTCTGGTTCTGGTCTGTCAGCGTGAAGCTGCCTAGGCTAAAATCTTCGATGGTCGTTTCCATATCAGAGGCTAAGAAACTTCCCACATTAATCGAGGCACTTTTGCCAATCAAAATGCCAGCGCTATTCAGCAACAGAACTTGACCGTTTGCGTTGATGTTTCCAAATATCTGACTGGGCAAGCCAGAAAAATCCCTATTCAGTACGATAGATGAGCCATTAGGTTGTATAAAAGTCACGTCTTCTGTGCTGGCTACATTGAATGATTGCCAGTCAATCGCGAGTCGGTTTGAATTTTGGGTGATGGTCGTTTGCTCTAAGGCAGTGGAAATTTCTCCGTTTCCATGGACGATGTTACCACCGGAGGGGGCTGCTTTAGCGCTCGAAAATACAGATAAAGCAAGCAGTGAAAGTAAAAATAACGTTAAGTGATCGATGCTTCCACCACCTTCATTTGCTTTAGGTTCTTCATCATTGCTTGTTGAGCCTTCTGTAGGTTCAGACTGCGTATCCTGGCCCTCTATTACACTCCCCTCGATGAGACTCTCTTCTATGACATTGCCACCTGACAGGTCAATGGGAATTATCCCTATTGGATATATGCTGCCAGAACCAATGCCCGTCAGATGTCGAATTGCACCGTTTGGTAAGTGGTCGGCGTCATTGTCACTGCCATCGGTGATTTGTAGCTGTAAGCAATAATGCCCCGTGGTGAGGCCTTGAGTGTATTGGCTGTCTTCTGGGGCAGGGCAGGTTCCAGGCAAACCTTGAGCTGATGAATAATTATCTTTGTTGTGAATAAGGAAGTGCGACCAAAGAGAGGTGATGGGGTCGAACTGAAGCAAAACAGGGTTCGGGGGAAGTGGGTGATGTAATGGTATGACAACACTTCCTGTGTTCTCTGTTTCAAGTAAATTAACTATCTCGAAGTCGAAAATATTAAGCGTACCATCAATTGATGGAGGGTTTTGGGGAGTACCTAGGGTTATTGGTTGACCGAATTCAACGGTTTCTTCAATTTGGGTACTGGTAATGTTTGTTACTTGGTTATTGCTAAGTGAAGCAATTCTACCAAGTCTAGCGAATTGTCCTGTCTGAGTTTGGAGGACGTAGCGTGTTTCATCACCCAATGCAGAATGAAGTAGTTCTTCTTTGCCCATATGTGCATTAAACCCATCATAGATATTCGCTACACCATCTTTATCAGTATCAATATTGTGACTTGCTTTAATGTTGAAAGAATAATCGATCAATGACGTAAATACTTTATCATTTAACCAGCGGGATACGCTTAGTTGTATCGTATGTGTGCCAAGATCCAAGCCACTAATACGAACAGAGCGGGCGGTGGGATAGGTATCTGTTAGATTGGACTGGTTGGAGGCTAATCCTGATAGATCCCATGTGAAAATTGGAGACGGCGCTTGGGCGCCTGCTATATTTCCTTGTATCTCAACGGTGTTACTATCAATATATTCAATATCAATCCAAAGCGAAGGCTTTGAGGTTTTAAAAGCACTGCTACCTAAAGCAACTTCAATAATGTCTGGTACACCGTCAAGGTCTCTATCGGAGCTGTCTGTCGCTTCGCTAGTGTTGCCATATAGATAGAGTTCGACAGCATCTGAGATACTATCATTATCAGCGTCGCCGCTACTTTCCAAGTTAATATCAGAGGTGGGGTCAAAGCGATCAGTGATCACTGAAAGTTCAAAGATATCAGGTAAATTATCATTATCTCTGTCGTTGAGTTCAGTGTTGCCACCGTCATTAGTGGTGCCGGTTAAGAAGGCTTCAATGGCATTGTTAACACCATCGTTGTCGGTATCTTCTTCATTCGCATATAAGGGGTTACTCGCCAATCTAACTTCAAGTGCATCAGCGTAACCGTCGCCATCATAATCACTTAATAAGCTAATGTCGTTGATAGAGAATGATTGTAAATAGGCTTCAACAGCATTGCTTATATGATTAGCATTATCGTCAGATAATCCATCAATGGTCGGCCTGTTGGCATTGAACATGTTGGCGTGCTCTGTAATCAGTTCGGTCACATCAGGAAGTCCATCTAAGTCAGTATCAGAAGAAAGCTCCGAGTCTATTGGGCCACCTAGTTCAGCTAAGAAGTATTCGATTGCATTCGATACACCGTCGTTGTCACGATCCAGATGCCCGTCCGTTACTGGACTGTTAAGCGATAAATGGTCACTGCCTAAAATAAATTCTGCATGGTTAGGCAGGTGGTCACCATCAGTGTCAGTGTTAACGGCTGTATCTTGGGAACCGCCACTTTCTTTTAATGCTGCTTCAATGATATCCGAAATACCATCGTTGTCTGAATCCTCAAATAGGGTCGTTATGGTTGAAAATTCATTATTTCCAGCCAGATCGGTGGTCGTTACAGTTAGTATCTCTCCTTCGGCTAGTGCGATCGTGATCGCGCAGTGGTAACTCCCCGTTAAGCTATTTGCAGTTGTAGTGCAGAGTGTTAAACCCTGACTATCTAATATCGTAATAGTAGTGCCTGGTGGGGCAGTACCATTAATAAACGATCCGTCGCTGTCGTTTATTTGTGCGACACCGTAAGCGATAAACATAATGCTGGTTTTGCTACTGAACTCTTGACCATTTAGAGTGCTTGTGATGGTCGTTGTTTCTATATTAGCGTTGGTAACCGTTGCGGTGTAAGTGCCGTTATGATGATCTGATACACTGCTCATGCTTGCTGAGTTATCAACACTTAATATTAGTGTGTCGCCACCGGATAACAAAAGGTTTCCATTAAAATCAATGGCTTGAATGGTAATGACTGAGGTGTCTGTTCCGTTCCCACGCAAAATAGTAGGCGATGTCAATAAGGTTGTTGTCACGACTGATGCTAGTCCGGGTGAAAATGTGATCGTTTGATTGCCGGAGCTAATGTTATTGCCTGCAATCGTACCACTAATGGTCACCCTTTCGGCAAGGGTATTGCTGATGGTCGCAGTGTAAGTACCATTGCTGTGATCGGTGACGTCACTTAATACCGCTGTTGCGCTGTTTATTGCTAAGGTGACTGTTCCGCTACTACTTGTCAGATCATTGCCTTGAGCATCTTCCGCTTGCACGGTAACTGTGGATGTCGCGCCGCCGTCAGTGGTGACGGAGGTAAGTGAAACCGAGATCGTTGAATGTGCTGCAGAGACCAGACCGGGAGTGAAAGTAATGGTGGGATTACCCGAACTAATGGGGTTGCCCGCAACGGCGCCACTAATCGTTACTGTTTCGGCAAGGCTATTGCTGATGGTCGCGGTGTAAGCACCATTGTTGAGATTAGTGACGCCGCTTAATACTGCAGTCAGGCTGTTTGTTGCCAAGGTAACTGTGTCGGCGCTATTGGTTAGGTTATTGCCTTGGGTATCTTTTGCTTGAACGGTAATCGTAGAAGAGGCGTTTCCATCAGAGATAACTGAGGTCAGTGAAACCGAGATCGTTGAATGCAATGCAGAGACCAGACCGGGGGTAAAGGTAATGGTGGGATTGCCAGAGCTAATGGTGTTGCCCGCAATGGTACCGCTAATCGTCACCGTTTCGGCAACGGTATTGCTAATGGTAGCGGTGTAAGAGCCGTTACTGTGATCGGTGACGCCACTTAATATAGCTGTCTCGCTGTTTTCGGCTAAGGTGACTGTACCACCACTGTTGGTTAAATTATTGCCTTGGGCATCTTTCGCTTGCACGGTAACTGTGGATGTCGCACCGCTGTCTGTAGTGACGGAGGCGAGTGAAACCGAGATCGTTGAATGCACTGCAGAGACCAGACCGGGGGTAAAACTAATGCTTGGATTGCCAGAGCTAATGGTGTTGCCCGCAATGGTACCGCTAATTGTCACCGTTTCGGCAGCAGTATTGCTGATGGTCGCAGTGTAAGTACCATTACTGAGATCGGTGACGCCACTTAATATAGCTGTCCCGCTGTTTTCGGCTAAGGTAACCGTACCGCTACTGCTGGTTAAATTATTACCTTGGGCATCTTTCGCTTGCACGGTAACTGTGGATGTCGCACCGCTGTCTGTAGTGACGGCGGCGAGCGAAATCGTGATCGTCGATTTCGCTGCAGAGACCGTGCCGGGGGTAAAGGTAATGGTGGGATTGCCAGAGCTAATGGTGTTGCCCGCAATGGTACCGCTAATCGTCACCGTTTCGGCAGCAGTATTGCTGATGGTCGCAGTGTAAGTACCGTTATTGAGATCGGTAACGCCACTTAATATTGCCGTTGTGCTGTTATCGGCTAAGGTGACCGTACCGCCGCTGCTGATTAGGTTATTGCCTTGGGCATCTTTCGCTTGAACGGTAAGTGTGGACGTGGCTATACCGTCAGTGGTAACTGAAGAGTGTGAGGATGAAATCGTGGTATTTGTAGCAGAGGCCGGGCCGGGCAAAAAGGTGACTGAGGCTGGTGAGCCATTTGTTACTGATTCTTCAGGTGATGTACCGCCATCCTTATCTCTGTCTAGTGTTGCGGATATATTTACAGCCCCTGTTAAAAGACTTTTGAGGCTTGCAGAGGCAAGACCCGATGCACCGGTTGTGGTGGCAAAAGTTGTGAGGTTGTTACTGAATGAAGCGATGCCAGAAGAGATGGTGAAGGTAAGGTCGACGTTGGATAAAGAGATATTGTCGCCGTCTTCCTCTTTTAATTGAAGGGTAATATTACCGGTATCACTGCCATTGGCTATTGCACTATTAACGGTGGCTGTGAGCAGACTACCTGAAGCACTTATACTGATGTCTTCATCAATGATTGTGTAGGTAAATGCATTTTGGGTCGTAGCGCCATTATTTGCGTCACCGATTACAAAGTCTGTAATTGCGCCGATATCTAAGGTGATTATGATGGTTTTGTCATTTTCTGCAGACGTATCATCCAAAATTGAGAAATTGGTGAGAGATAGATTACTGGCTGGCTGACCATCATAAGTACCAGCAGGAATACTTAAAGAAGGGCTTGTGTAGTCTGTTCCATTGCTCGCTGTACCGGATAAATTTAAGGTAATAGCGGTGGTTGAGGGAATGTAACCAAATACGGCTATGGTAGGTAAGTTAGCGCCGCTGTCTTCACTGTCACTATTTGAAGCAAGGGTGAACTCAATTTTGTTGGTGATAATGGCAACGGTGAAGTAGCTGGTACCAGCAGGAAAGGTGATATCAGAAAATGAACTACTATTAGAATATTTTATCGCTGTGCTACCACTAGTGAAGTCACCATCATTATCCCCAAGTAGTACATAACTTTGTCCTGTTACAAGAGTGGGTAAGGTTGAAAATTGCATATGAATAGCCCCCACTGAGGAGGTATTCTCAACTTTCCATTCTCTGACCGTTCGTTTATCGAATGATGTACTTAAATCGCTTGTTTGAGTGGTAGAAACGCTACCGTTGTCATGCCCGATAAGTAAGTAGTCCCCATCACTAAGCGTGTCTGAATGAGAGGTGTTGACTGAAGTGAAATCGGAGTCGGTTGAAATGACGAGTCCCGAGCTATCATTTACACTTCGTGAGATACGTTGATCTAGGTCGCCAGTTAGATCTTTTGCTAAGCCAAACACGCCGAAATTGTAGGTGCCATCTAAAGTATAGACCGCTGTAGCGCTCGAATTAAGGTAGTTGTTTGTAAGTGTTTGACCGTATTTTATCGCCAAATATGACTCCACCTGATGGCGTTCAGAGGCCGTTAATACAGTGTTGTAGAGGATGAATTCTGCCATGCGGCCGTCAAAGTCTTCATCAGTATCGTCACCTCCCACTGAAAATCGGCTATCACCCCCATGTAATGACTCGCTAAACACAGTGGGTGTGTCCGAATTTTGGAAACCATTTAGGTAATTATAGGAAGGTGAGGAAATAATACTGTAGTCAATGGCCCCTGAATAAATAAGTGGCTCGTTATATCGCATCGGTTCGTTGGTGCTGAAGTTACGGTAATCGGGAAGCACGACGCCACTTGAATAAAATACTTGTCCGGTCGAGTAGAAACCGACATGAGGGTAAGCCAAAAAAGTGCCCATGCCAAGTAGCTGATTATAAGTACCCGAAGATTGGTCGGCCTCGATAACGGTAAAAAAAGTAATATCATCAGTCTGATTAGGCATAACGCCGCTGGCTTCGAGGAAGTCCCGATCACCATCCATCTCGACGCTGCGATGGAAGTTCATCGAACTGGCTGCCGTATTGAGGGATGGTTGATTAACCGTAGTATTTTGCGTGACATGTTTAGTATTGCCACTTAGGTCGTTCCACTGAGTAATAGCAGAAGTGCCCGTCACGCCTTGGTCGGCATCAAGCCATATTCTTAGATTGTTAACGACGCCGCCAGGTGCCGCTTGTGCAATTTGGAATGAAAAAGAGAGTGCTATAAAAAAGCGTAAGCAAATGCTCAAATACCTGCTCAGAAATCACCTCAACTATACTGCAAATTTTATTATTCAAATTAAGTAATAAATTATACATAAGTTTAAATGGGATATGTTGAAATGCTGGCAGTTTGATAGAATGAAATGTGTATAAAGTGGCTTTTAGTTATAGCCTTATGTACTTAGCAATCATGACAAGGTAATGGCACCTGTTTTATGAGTGGTGAAGTATCGTCAATTGTATTAGCCAATGTCAGTGCGAGAATGAAGATTAATAATCACTGACCAGTACAATCAACCCTCAGTTGTTCACAGGCAAGTAATAGCCTTCGTCTATTTATGGCTAGGTTTACCCGTTTCAAAACCTTGTTGAAGTAAGTGTTGTGTAACGGGCACCTTATGGCTGCTGTTATGAGTATTTTTCAATTATATATTAACTTGCTTGTAGCATTACCGGGTTTTCTTCGCGATCAAAAATGGCGTATTGCGCGATGTTTTGACCCGATACCACATCGTTTGTCATTTTATTTAAGAAGGGTTCAGCCTCTTTTTCTGTAGGAGCAAGACCGTTCTGACCTGCTAGACCAACTGCAAAGATAAAATTCCAGTCTTTAGAAACATTATCTGCTTCTTTTGATAAGTCAGAAAAAGAAGTAATATCTTCGGGTAATTTATCAACGCACATTACGGGTGAAAGTGTGCCGTGCTGTGTTTGTTTTTTCTTTTTACTGGTGCTTTCTGCTTTTGCAAAAAGTAGTAATAATCTTTGCGGCTGGTCTTGTTCGCTGGCAGCTTTTAATAGTTCAGAAAAATTAGAAATCATTTTAGTTACTCTATTGTGTTGATAAAAAAACAAGTGGTTAGTTGTTCGATTTAATCGTAATCAAGAAAATTATGTTGCCTTGCATCTGAGACACGTTCTTTTAAACGGGCAGATTTGTTGGCAAAAAACATCGTCGCCATACAGCAGGCAAGTACGCCGTAAAGTGTCATAAAGCAGGCTGTGTGAATGCCGATTAGGTCGACTGATAAACCAAATAAAATAGGGAGTGTGCAGCCTCCAAGACTACCGATTCCAGCGACGACTCCACCTATTTGTCCCATATTTTGGGGGTAGTATTCATGAATCGTCTTGAAGACACTCGCGCGACCAAAACCTTGCGCAATACCAATGGTGATGATGAGCAAACTGAATACCCAAACATTGATTTCAATGGCAATTTCGACGTCATGGTCAACACCATGAATTGTCATCGTGGTAGGGGGGTAGCTTAAGAAAAATAAGCATATTATGCAGATCCAAAATACCATCCAATTAACAGATCGTCCGCCGTAACGATCGGAAAACCACCCCCCCAAAGCCCTTGCCATGCTAGAGGTGACTATAAATATAATGGTGAATGCCATAGCACTTGAAGGACTTAATTGATAAGCGCTTACATAATAATGCGGCAACCAAAGAATGAGTGCGAGAAAGCTGCCAAAAACAAAATAATAGTAGAGGCCAAAACGCCATACCTGTATATTTTTTAAAACACTTAGAAGGCTAAGGTTATGGGATTTATTTTGCACTTTAAATGTTTTTGTTGGTGCAATAAACCAGAATAAAAAAGCCGAAATAATGAGCGCAAAACCAAAAAATGGTCCAACATTTTGCCAGCCCCATTCACGAACGATAAAGGGGGTGGTGATTAAGGTTAATGCTGCGCCAATATCACCGACACCATAGATACCCATTGCGGTACCTTGGTTGTGTCGATCAAACCAATCAACGATATATCTTAAACCAATGATGAATGAGGCGCCGCCTAAGCCAATCCACAAGCCAAGTAATAGGTAATGGTTAAACGTCTCCATAAATGGAAGCAAGAATAAAGCGGGAGCGGTTAATAGCATTTGTGCGATAAGGAGTGACTTAGGGTTTAACCTTTCTGACCAGACACCTGCAATGATACAGCTGATGGCACCGGTTAAAACAGGACTAGAAAATAGTAGTCCTAGCTGAGTTGCTGTGAGTTGAAGGTTGTCTTTTAAATCAATACCAAGTGCTGCAAATAGCGTCCATACAGAGACGTTGATGGCAAAGGCAAATGTTGCTGCGGTTAAGGCTGTATTTGCTCCAAGAATAGAGAAGTGCATGAAAAGCTCCGCAGATTTGTCAGACGATTAAAATAATATTTACCTAAGCGTTCTAAGCTATAGGGTGTGCTTGCGCACCAAAAACTTGGCCTTTTGCTTGATTCAGTGCGCGGAGCAGACCCTATAAAATAACATCAATGTTTTATGAGTAAGTGTTAATGACCTTACGACCTATTAAACCAAATAAGCGCTCTAATAGGTTTAAACTAACCCTTTTGCACGGCAGGGTAGTGCTAGTGTACCTATTAGTGGGTAGTAGTTTAGACGGAGCGCCGTAGCCGCATGATTATAACTGTTCAAAGTAGGTATATTTGTGGGCTACCTGCCTTTCTAACCTTAACATTACTTGATGTACATCAAGCTCTCTAAGACAGTTTCCTTAGAGAATGGCCTCATATACATTTCTATCAGGAGGCATTATGTCTGAAGCACATAAGATTAATCTCTTTGCTTTAAAAGACCCAAAGATAAAAACATTGCATATCACTTGGTTTGCATTTTTCTTAAGTTTTATGGTCTGGTTCAATCACGCACCGCTTTTGGTTTTCATGAAAGAAGCCTTTGATATGTCGTCACAGCAGGTTAAAGCTTTGATGATATTGAATGTTGCGTTAACGATACCTGCTCGAATATTTATCGGAATACTGGTTGATAAAATAGGGCCTAGAAAGGTTTATAGTGGTCTACTCATTTTATCTTCATTTTTCTGTATCGGTTTTGCCTTTGCACAAACGTATGAGCAACTAGCATTACTTAGGTTTTTGATGGGCTTTGTTGGTGCAGGTTTTGTAATCGGTATCCGAATGGTAGGTGAATGGTTTCCACATAAAAATGTAGGTATCGCTGAAGGTATTTATGGTGGTTGGGGTAACTTTGGTTCTGCGGCTTCTGCCATGTTATTACCTAGTTTAGCTTATTTATATGGTGGAGATGATGGGTGGCGTTATGCGATCGCAACAACAGGTATCGTTGCCGGTTTGTATGGTGTTTTGTACTACAAACTTGCTCGAAATACACCTAAAGGTTCAACGTACTTCAAACCAAAAAAATCGGGTGGTTTAGAGGTTAGTAGTCGATCAGATTTGTATCTATTACTTTTGATGAATATTCCTATGTATATTGCGTTAGCAGTGCTTGCCTGGAAGTTGTCGCCAGTAGGCGTCAATTTAATCTCTGAAATTGCGATGAATGCAATTTGGGCAGGGTTATTAGCGTTATATGTTTTTCAAACCCATCAAATATGGAAAGTGAATGTAGATCATCTTAGAGAAGGCGTTAAACCTTTAGATCGCTACAGCTTTAAGCAAGTAGCTATTTTGAATTGGTCTTACTTCGTAACTTTTGGTTCAGAACTAGCGGTTGTATCAATGTTGCCGTTATTTTTCTTAGAAACATTTGAAGGGCTAAGTGCGGTGCAGGCTGGTTTATTAGCTTCAGGTTTTGCGTTTATGAACTTGGTTGCTAGACCGACAGGCGGGTGGTTTTCAGACCGTTACGGGCGCCGTAAAGCATTGATGATATTGATTGGTGGTTTAGCTGCTGGGTATTTTGTATTGAGCCAGATTACTTCTACTTGGTGGTTATCCGCAGCCGTTATTGCAACCATGTGTTGTTCGTTCTTCGTTCAAGCCGGTGAGGGGGCTGTTTTTGCAGTGGTACCTTTAATTAAAAGAAGGATGACCGGTCAAATTGCAGGTATGACCGGGGCGTATGGTAATGTTGGAGCGGTGACTTACCTTACAATTTTGAGCTTTGTAGATTACAGCACTTTCTTTATGGTGATTGGTATTTCAGCATTAATTGTGTTCTGTATTGCTTCACTGATGACTGAACCAAAAGGCGCTATAACAGAAATACTGCCGGACGGAACGGTACATATGATTGACGTAGGTTAGTTTAGTTTATCTCCTCCTAATTTGGTGGAGATAGTTTGATGAATATAGCTTGATGCGAGATAGCGTGTGAAATCAGAGCTGAATATATTAACCGGGCATTATTCGGTTGCTGGTGTTAAGCCAATCAATGAAGATTGCGCGGGTGCGCGTGTTCCTGATGAGGCCTATATCCTCGATCATAAGGGAGTAGTGATTGCGATTGCAGATGGCGTGTCATCTGCAGAAGCAGGCAGGGAAGCAAGTCATACAACCATTGAACGATTTATAAATGAATATTATAAAACGCCTGATACATGGTCCGTGGCTAAAAGTGGCCAGAATGTATTATCGGCGCTTAATTTGCATTTATATCGTAAAAGCCATGAATTTGATTTAGATAGCAAAGGTTATTTAACAACGTTTTGTGCTGTCGTTATAAAAGGGCAAACAGCGCATTTCTTTCATGTTGGCGATAGTCGTATTTATCACTTAAGAGATGGGGTTATGAAATTATGTACAACTGACCATTCAGCGCCGCTAGGAGAGGGGCGAACGTTCCTTTCGCGAGCGATTGGTATGGATAACGTGCTTAATATCGATTATGGCACCATCGCACTACAAGAAAATGATCGATTTTTACTTAGTACAGATGGTGTACATGATTTTTTAGAGCAAGATGATTTAAAGAATATGCTGGAAGAGAATACTTCGGCTACTTCTTTAAGTAAGTCGTTTGTTGAGTCGGCACTTTCATCTGATAGTGACGACAACATTAGTGCAGTAGTTGCCTTTGTCTTAGGTTTGCCTGAAGAAAATGTAAATGATCATCAGCTTAAATTAACGCAATTACCTTTTCCACCAGGCATGTATGCCGGGGTAGAAATTGATGGTTATGTGATTGAAAAAGAGCTGTTTTCCTCTAGTCGTAGTCAGGTTTATCTTGTTCGAGATAAAGAAACTGGTCAATGCTTGGCAATGAAGACCCCTTCAAAAAATTACGAAGAAGATATGCCCTACATCGCTCGCTTCATTCGCGAAGAATGGGTGGGAAGTCGCGTTAATCACGATAATATTTTAAAGATAGCTCCCCAAACGCGACCTCGAAGTTATCTTTATTACTTGATGGAATATGTTGAGGGTATTGGTTTGGATAAATGGATGTTGATGAATCAGCCACCTAGTCCAAAACAAGCAATAAGTATTGTAGAAGGAATCGCCGCGGGCTTAACTGCACTTCATGATAATGAAACTATTCATCAAGACCTGAAGCCGGGCAATATTGTGATTAAGCCTGATTTGACTGCTGTGATTATCGACTTCGGCTCCGTGTTTGTTTCAGGCTTGGCTGAGTTAGCTAACCCTGTTGGTTTAAAAGGTGTTCTGGGGACCGCTTCTTATTCTGACCCTTTATACTTGCAAGGCAAAGATCCAAGTTTTCAAGCAGATGTTTATTCTTTAGGTTGTATCACCTATGAAATATTTACCGGGCAACTGCCTTACGGCGATAAAATAGAGGAGTGTCTGAGTGCTTTTGATTTTGACCAACTTCGTTATATTCCCGCTTCTCAATATAACCCCATCGTTCCTGAGTGGTTCAATGGTGCATTAAAAAAGTCAGTAGCGTTTGATTTGGAAGTACGACATTCCACGGTAAATAGTTTGTTGTCTGACTTACAACACCCAAACCCTGAGTTTTTAAAAGATGACCCCGTTGTCGAGAAAAAATCTAACCAACTACTATTTTGGAAAATGATTTCGGGCTTTTGGTTTGTGACATTTTTATTATTGATCTATTTATTTGGCACTAAAGCCTAGATCACAACTTAAAGGCTTGGTTATAGGTTGAGGATGAATAAGTGTTCAAGTTACACCATACAACCTAGTTCGGCAAAAAACGACCAGTTGAACCCACAACACAATGTTCGAATAAATACTCAATCATTTCAAGATATCCTTTGTGAGATGCTTTCCAGTTTGAAATTACATTTTATTTAGGGTCAAACCCCCTGTGTTAGACATTATGCGAGTTCTCTCAGTATCAATGGTTTTAGCCGTTTAGATCAATGGGGGCCGGTGTTAAATACTGCTAAAAATAATGCATATGAAATCCTTGGTTACCAAAGAAGAAAACTTGTAAGTTGTTCAAATTTCAATTATGAATGCAGGTGTCTTTATTTTAGGCTCTGTTATAGTATTTTTGATAACTTAAATAAGCAGTCTGACAGGTAAGAAAATGGTTGATGTGATTATGGCTTTCTTAATGGTACTAACAGGCCTTTGTATTGGTTTAGCAAAAATAAAGTACTCTCTAACAGGTGATTTACCTGAAATCGCAACGATCTTATTTCTTTTAATGGGGTGGTTCCAGGCATCTGTATATGCAGTTGAATGGGTAGAATTTATTATGGGGTTTTCATTAATAGGGCCACCTTTAACAGGTTTTATCGGCTTATCATCACTATTATTAACAGGATTATCTATGTTTTTTATTCATATAGTTGGCTCAAAAATTCGAGTTGCATGATAAAAAACATGAGGTAAAGGAAAGGTCTGAGATATGAGCGAACCAACCAAAAGACAGTTAAGCAGTTGGTACTGCTATTGATATTTTCGGTTTGGTTACATATTTGTTTGACGCGTTTTTTTTCATAAAAATCGGGGTCAGAGTTAAGTGGCACTTACTTAGTGTTATTTTATAGGGTGTGCTTGCGCACCATAAAACTTTACGACGACTTTTCGATGCGCAAGCGCACCCTAATTGTATTTAAAGCTAAAGTGGTTAGATTGTACACTTAAGTAAGTGTCACTCGGGCCAGAGTAATAACTGACAGAATTTTATACCTAGTTTAAGCCTTCCGTTTGCCATTACGACTACAAGGTTAAATTGTAGAGGTGTCATCCTATCCTCGGTCCGAATATTGAGCGCCGATGTACATTTACCATAGTTATATTTGGGCAGATTACTCATAACATATTATGAGTAATCTGCATGCACTACGTTTCTGTATTTAGCTTGAAAGTTCAGCGATGATTTTCTATTTATCTGCCAACGCTTTTTTGTTGAGTGATGGCAAACTGCCTCCATGGCGAATGAAGTCGGCGTAACCACCAACGTATTCGTTAACAACTCCATCACCTTCAAATACGATACAACTAGTGACCACGTTGTCTAGAAATTCACGATCATGGCTCACCAGTAATATAGTGCCGTCAAATTCTAGAAGAATTTCTTCCAGTAATTCGAGTGTTTCCATATCGAGGTCGTTGGTAGGTTCATCTAATACTAATATGTTGGCGGGTTTGCTGAACAATCGTGCCAAAATTAAGCGGTTTTGTTCGCCGCCAGAGAGGGCTTTAACTGGTTGGCGAGTACGTTCAGGCGTAAACATGAAATCCTGCAAATAACTAATCACGTGACGGTCTTTACCATTGATCGTGATAAATTCTCGACCCTCTGCCATGTTTTCGATAACTGTTTTTTCTAGGTCTAATTGGTCGCGTAACTGGTCAAAATAGGCAAGCTCCATTTTGGTTCCAATTTTCACACTGCCTTCATCAGGCTGAACTTGCCCTAAAAGTAACTTTAGAAGTGTCGATTTACCCATGCCATTGGCACCGATAAAACCGATACGATCACCGCGCATAATGCAGGTAGAGAAATTTTTAACAATTTTTTGACCGTCGTAGGTTTTAGATAAATTTTCTACCTCGACAATAATTTTGCCAGATCGATTAGCTGTTTCTACTGCAAAATTGGCTTTGCCTTGGCGCTCGCGACGTTGACCGCGTTCATCGCGCATTTTTTTTAGATCACGTACTCGACCTTCGTTACGGGTTCGGCGAGCTTTAACTCCTTGACGAATCCATACTTCTTCTTGCGCTAACCGCTTGTCAAACAGATCGTTGGCAGTTTCTTCGGCGGCTAATTGCTCCGCCTGAAACTTCAAGAAACCTTGATAATCACCGACCCAGTAGCGCAAGTTGCCACGATCAATCTCGATAATTGAGGTGCACATGCGTTGCAAAAAGGCGCGATCATGCGTTACAAGCATTAGCGCACCACGGAAAGACTCTAGTTGTTTTTCCAGCCAGTAAATTGTGGGGATATCGAGGTGGTTGGTGGGCTCATCTAATAATAATAGGTCGGGTTCGCTGACCAAAACACGCGCCATAGCGACTCGGCGCCGCCAGCCTCCAGATAGTGATTTCATCGGTGTATCAGCGGGTAGATTAAGCGCTTCGATAATAGCGTCGATCTTTTGGCCAAAACTCCAGCCATCTTTAGCTTCAAGCTGATCCTGTACACGTGTGAGTTTTGTCATGCTGGCTTCGTCAAACTCACCCATGATGAGGTGGTGATACTCTTTTAAGAGCGCGCCTACTTCCGCTAAACCATCAGAAACGACATCGTACACAGTGGCTTCGTTGGCATCTGGTAAGTCTTGGGTTAAATAACCTACCTTAATGCCAGGGCGAATCCATAATTTGCCACTGTCAGGAATATGCTGCCCATCCAGCATTTTCATAAAAGTAGATTTACCAGCGCCATTGCGACCCAATATACCGGTGCGCTGCCCGCGGTGAACAGTGAGATCAATTTTATCAAAAAGCACATGGGTGCCAAAAGCGAGAGAGACATTCGTAAGAGACAATAAAGGCATGAAGAGTGGATACCGAGCAAATATAAGGACGCGGATTATCCCATACTTTCGTCGGTAAGAGTTTTCTTAGGCGCTTTTTATTTAACCAAGCCTAAAATACCGTTAGTAATAAATTGATAGTTTGTAAAAAATCTGAGTTTTGATGCAATCTTTTAATCGAACAAATAGATCTCCTGTAACCTCTTTTACAGCAGATTTCTCTGATTAAATACAAATAAGGCAGAAAAATTCAAAACACGGCTCATGTATTATTTGTCTAGTGTCAGATATTTTTACACTTTTTGTCAGGCTATGGGCCACTGAAATTTAATTGCATAATCACGCCTTATAAAAGAGTTAGTTGGCTTAGTTCTTGGCAGTGATGTCTATGGTGTGTCTTGAATTGGGAAGTACTCTTAAGGGTTTGTATTTTTATTGGTTAACCCTAATACAATGTCGTCCGACTTTTTAGTCAGCGTGACAAAGGGCTTATCATTAAAAAGCCCATCTATTCAAAACAGAATTAACCTCTTCAGCAGCAGACTTTTCAAGGAAGATAAGACAAAAAATATGAGACACGCCGCACGTTTTGTTATCTGGTGTCAGATATTTTTACACTTTTTATCTGGCTATGAGGGCTTCTGAAATTTATTTGTTTAATAGAATCTAATAAAACAGTTAAAACTTAAGTTATTTAAATTGTAAGCGACTGTAAGTTTATGTAATTTAATGGGATTAAACTGTCTTGATAAATTACTGTTTCGTTGATTTTTTACTTAGAAAATCTTGGCGCGATACTTGCTAACATAAATTACGATCATTTATCATTCAACTTTAATAGTTGTTTGCAATTTAAAAGGAAGGGAATAAAGATGAGCAAAATTACACGTATATTAGGTGGTATTTCATTGGTGTGTTTTTCAATGGCATCACAAGCAACTGTTTTCTTTGGAGAAGATTTATCTCCAGGTGTAAGTTCGGCAAATAGTGCTACTGCAAATGCTTCATTTTTGGCAGGTTTGAGTGGCGTTGGAACTGAAGATTTTGAATCTTTTGCTGTGGGTACATCTGGACCGCTAGCTGTTGACTTTGGCATTGCTGGAACAGCAACACTATCTGGAAGTGGTGACATTTCTACTGGAGTGGCTGGAAGATTTCCAACATCGGGGTCAAAACTCTGGGAAACTAATTCTGATTTTACCATTGAATTCTCTGAAGCAGTATCCGCCTTTGGTTTCTATGGTACTGATATTAGTGACTTTGCCGGTCAAATTACTCTAGATTTTATCAATGGCACTACGACTTCATATATTGTTGATAGTACTATCGGTGCACCGAATGGTTCATTGTTGTTTTGGGGTATAATCGATACAGCAAACGCGTTTACTAGTGTTACATTTGACAATACCAATGGAAGTGATTATTTTGGTTTTGATGACATGACAGTTGGTATTGCTTCTCAAGTTGTTGGTGTACCTGAGCCAGGTTCACTAGCTTTGATTGGCTTAGGTCTTGCTGGATTAGGTTTTACTCGTCGTAAAAAAGCCTAATTAGTATACTGCTTGAATAGTTATATTCGTTTGAGCATGAATGACACCTCAAATTAAATTGAGGTGTCATTTTTTTTGCACTTTTTACGTGCTCTTATCCCTATGAGTGTATGTTTCAATAAATTATGGTTTGTTAGCTATAATACCATTTTAGTTATTTTCAATTTCAAACTCTTTAAATATACATTTTAAGCCGTGCTCAAGTTTTTTAGGGTGAATTTTCTTTTACTATATTTTCCAATATTGTAGATACTTTGCGTCCTGCCAGATCTAGCAAGATTTCGTAATATTCATGATTGCATTGTAAAAGAAGTTGAACTTTTGGGCTCATGCTACTAAAGCTATCTACCTTAACTTTAAAATTGATCATAAATTTCAATCATTCGCAAAAAGCATTTTTGCCATAATACAACCCAGAAAACCTCATTTATATCGAAGCCCACCTTTTTTTACTTCAACTTGTTTTACGATGCATTGCTCGTGTAGCAAATAAAGAAGTAAATGTATGAATCACTTCGGGGCAGTTTTTATGCTCCTGTAAAGCCTGCATACATCACGGCTATGTGAATAAATAGCGTTTTAAGCTATCAGAATTGCTCAGTGAAGAGATCACAGTTGTAGTGATTACAATGGAACGTTTTATTCCATTTTGTTGGTTGATAATATGGCCTTAAATAGGTTTGAATTCTTATTTCGATGATTTATATGTCTCTTACAAGCAGAGCTTTCTCAAGTGTTTCGTTTGAAATATTGAGTTGGGATAGTTCTGGCACAACAAGCTCAACCGTGTGTTTTGAACCCGGAGCCACTTCAACCGATTTTTTAGTTTTGTGATCGACCATTTCGCCAACCCTAAAGTTTATATTCCCTTTAGGGGTAAGGAGTGAAACAGAATCATCTTTTGAGAACTTATTCTTGGCTTCTAAAGTAAGGGTTTGGTTATCTAGGTCTGAATTAGTGACCTCTGCGACGAAAATTTGTTTCGTTGAGGTGGAATTTCCCGTTTCATAGTTTTGGTATTCATCTGGCACGTGTCTTCGGTAGAAACCTTCAGTAAAGCCGCGGTTTGCCATGCCTTCAAGGTCATCCATAAGGTTCATGCTAAAGTTTTTGCCTGCATGCGCATCATCAATAGCTTGTCGGTAAACTTGTGCGGTGCGCGCAGCGTAATAATAAGATTTTGTACGGCCTTCTATTTTGAGTGATTCAACGCCAATATCGATTAGACGCTTTACGTGCTGTACTGCACGTAAGTCTTTTGAATTCATAATATAAGTGCCGTGCTCATCTTCATAAGCTGGCAAGTACTCACCGGGGCGGCCTTTTTCTTGAAGTAAAAAAAGCGGTGAAACTTTTGATAAATTTTCATCGGCTTGTTTTGCTTGAGTCGGGGTATTGCTGCCATCATATATTTGAACCGGGGAGGTGGGGATGATCTCGCCACCCGTTGACTGTAATGCCTCATGAGTTTGGTATTTCCATCGGCACGAGTTTGTACAAGCACCCTGGTTTGAGTCTCGATGTGTCATATAGCCTGACAGCAAACATCTACCTGAATAAGCAATGCATAAGGCACCATGAACAAATACCTCTATTTCCATTTCTGGGCAGCGTTGTTTTATTTCTTCAATTTCATTGAGCGAGAGCTCTCGTGACAAAATGACTCGGGTGAGGCCTTGCTTCTGCCAAAATTTCACCGTCGCCCAGTTGACTGCATTGGCTTGCACCGAAAGGTGGATAGGTAGATCGGGCCATTTTTCTCGCACCATCATAATGATACCGGGGTCAGACATGATCATTGCATCAGGTTTCATCGCCACAACTTGTTCCATGTCTTTTAAATAGCTTTTTACTTTGTCGTTGTGTGGACTGATATTCGATGCCATATAAAACTGTTTTCCCAAAGAATGTGCCCGCTCAACACCTTTCGCTAAATTTTCGATATGGTTAAATTCATTTTCTCTAACGCGCAAGCTATATCTGGGTTGGCCTGCATACACAGCATCTGCGCCATAGGCGAAAGCATATTCCATATTTTTTAAAGAGCCTGCTGGCGATAATAATTCAGTTTTTTTCATACTTGATCTGCACTTACTTTGTGGGAAAATGATTTTGTTATTGCTCATGCTGCATTGGTGATGACGGGCGTATTATAAGTCTTAAATGAGGAAGAGTAATTGATAAGTATCAAGTGGGTTTTATTTGGATAGACTGATATATATTTTGATTTAAAGTGGTTTAATGTATAAATGAGGCGAGGGTAGGAAGAAGGTCCCCCGACGAAGTACGGTTAACTTTGATCAAGTTAACCGTTTATACCTTGCTTAAAATTTAGCAACGAATTGAAGCCAAACTTTACTGGTGTCAGCTTTTCCACCTTCTGCATCGCCTTGGCTAAAATCTGCTAGCTTCAGTGTGCCTGAATAGTTTTTAGTAAACTTCTGAGTCACAGCAACATCAATTTCACTACCAAAATCCACACTACCTTCGTCGGAGTCAAACTGGTGGTAGGAAAATGATATTTTAGGACCAAACATTTTGCTAGACAATGATAGATATTTGTCTTCTAAACCTACAGTTGGCGTACCCAAAAATTTATCTGCCCAACCATTAAACTTATGATTAGTACCAAGTGGTGTAGAGAATCCTGCATCGCCATCATCAGAACCTAATAATTCATAACCTAGTTTTGCTGTAACGTTTGCTAGGCTTAAGCCACCTTCAAGGCTCATATAGCTTGTTTCAAAATCCGCAGCATTATCTGAAGACTGTTCAGCAAATTCAGCAGTGTAAATGACAGTCATAGCATCGTTAATATCAAACTTGCCATCAGCCCTTAAACCGTAAGTATCACTGATATCTTTTAAATCATACAAATAAGCAGTTAAAGATAAGCCCTTAATGCTTTTATTGTTGATGTTGTAGAGTTGATGATCGTTACCGTCAACATTGCCACCGGTGATCGTATTTACGTTATAAACATTTGCGAATAATAGGGTTGTGTCTGGTAAGCTCGAATTAACAATTGCAAGTGCGTCATAGGTTTGTTCGTTCTGCCTCCAACCCACACCGCCAACAAATCGTTGGTTATCAAGTAATACCTTCTGTCGACCATAGCGAATTAAAGTGTTTTCAGGTGCTGAGTAATCAAGATAAGCTTGATTGATTTCAGTGTATGTTGGGTCTTTTATAACCGCTTCTTCACCGCCTGTGCCATCATTGTAAGCGTCCTCAAATACTACGCTATTGTTGTCCATCTCGAGTGTGGCAGTTGTCTTGTAATAGCTTTTGGTTTTAAAGGTTAACCTTGTTTTTATTGTAGAGGCTTTCGCTTCTCTAGAGCTACCATCCTGGTCAACATATTCATATCGGTATCTTAAGGTTAAATTCGTTTGTGCGTTCGTTATTGCATCAGCAATTGATTGTGCTTCAGTGCTGGTTTCAGCGGCCATAGCAGAAAAAGGTGAACTTAGCCCTAATGCTAAGATAGAGATAGAAAGACTTAGATTAGTTTTTTTCATAAATAAACCCTAATTTTGTACATCAATGCCCCGTTAATAATGTGTTCTATTCTGTGTCTGGGGTAGTTGTATTAGATAGGGAACAAGCTAGATGAACAATTCAACTAATGGGGTAATTTAAGGTTGAAGAGTGGGTAGGTTTAAGAGGTTGAGGGTGTATCGTTGATATTTTAAAATGATCTTTAATGCGCCAAATTAAGACGCTTGATATTAAAATGTAGGTCGGGTTTAAACCCGACAAATGTTGATGATTGAGCCTTTGTTGGAATAAATTCCGACCTACCTGATATATGTAGAAGTCTAGAGTGTGTAAAATGAATACGCCCGCAATTATTAAGGGGGCGGTTAAGCGGCGTTATTAACCATCCATACTGCCGCTTCTACTCGAGAGTTTAGTGATAGCTTTTTGAGTATATGTTTAACGTGAACCTTGACGGTGCCGTCTGAAATATCAAGTTCCCGTGCAATAAGCTTGTTACTCATACCTTTAGCAATTAATTTAAGTGTTTCATGTTCGCGGCTTGTCAGCTTTGCGAGTAAGTTGGTTTTATTGCTGGTTTCGCCGCCTCTTATAGCGCCAGCCAAAACGTGGGTTAGTTTTTCACTAATCACCATTCTACCTACAGCGGCTTCTTTCAGTTTTTCCAGGATTTGTTCTGGGTCCATATCTTTTAGTAAGTAACCGTCAGCACCATAAGTAATGGCGCAAATTACATCTTCATCGTTATCGGAGACCGTTAGCATAATAATTCTGGAGGTGATTTCAGCGCTACGCATTGCGCGAAGCGTTTCTAATCCATCCATTCCTTCCATATTCAAATCAAGCACAATCAAGTCTGGCTCATTTTTTTTGGCCATTTCGAGGGCTGTTTTACCATTGCTCGCTTCTCCGATTACCTCTAGCTCGTCTTCAAACTCGATTAGTTGTTTTAGCCCTTTTCTAAGTAAGGGATGATCATCAACTAATAAAATGCTTGCTGGCGTTTGGGTCATGTTTGAAAAATCCTATGTTTGATCACTCAAGGTGTGGCTTTGTCGGTAAATATAATGAGTGATTATTATTAACTAAACCTATTTTGGCAGGTATCAGCTAATGAACAATTGATTTAAGTCATGTGATAACTGTATTAGTAAAATATAACACTTATTTTAGGTCTGTATTCGTACCTATAAATAGCGATCTTGGTCGCTATCAATCTTGCTAGAGTGGCTCTGTTGCTGGGCTTGTTGGTGAGGATACTTACTTTTGGGTAGTTTTTGATTGTTTGAAAATGGCTTTAAGGCTACTACTAAGTGTTGATTGTTTGCCCTTTGTTTTAGATTCATAGTTGATCGTGAATATGAGTTACTAAATTAATTGGGAGAAATTCTATGGCGAATAACAAAGGCTTAGGGCATAGCTCTGGCGCAGATATTCGAAAATGGGATCCTGAGAACGAACA
>Ga0105352_1000378_pt1 | contig 26631 bp, 21 predicted proteins | sample EN8Hudsemesocosm_FD_83507 | JGI IMG/M metagenome (GOLD analysis project Ga0105352, IMG submission 83507) | Methane-oxidizing microbial communities from mesocosms in the Hudson Canyon - EN8B Hudson Canyon | ecosystem: Environmental > Aquatic > Marine > Cold seeps | place: Hudson Canyon...
GGTGAAGATACTCGCAAGATAACCGACTCACTGGATGAGCTAGGTAATACAACTGCCGCAATCGGTAAAGGCTTTGCAATTGGCGCTGCTGCGCTGGCAGCCCTTGCAATTATCACTGCTTACGTTGAAACGGTAAGCGCCAACATAGATGGCTTCTTGCTTCAGCTAAACAGTGCAGAAGTTCTTATTGGCTTGTTTATTGGCGGCACGATACCGTTCTTAATTTCTTCAATCACAATGACGGCGGTAGGAGACACTGCCTTCGAGATGATTAAAGAAATCAGAAGACAGTTTAAAGAAATCCCCGGCCTCCTAGAAGGCAAGGCTGAACCAGACACCGCTAGATGTGTAGATATTGCTACAGCTGCGGCCTTGAAGAAAATGATTCTTCCTGGTGTGATTGCAGTCGCTGCACCAGTTGTGGTCGGCTTTGGTATCGGCGCAGAAGCGCTTGGTGGTATGCTTGGTGGTGCGCTACTTGGTTGTGTGCTTATGGCACTGATGATGGCCAATGCTGGTGGCGCTTGGGATAATGCCAAGAAGCATGTTGAGAAAGGTAATTTTGGCGGCAAAGGCACAGAAACTCATGCCGCAACTGTTGTTGGTGATACTGTTGGTGATCCGTTCAAGGACACTTCGGGGCCAGCAATGAACATTCTTATTAATGTAATGGCTATTGTAAGTTTGGTTATTGCGCCTCTGTTGTAATAACACTTTTCCCAGCTCTACCTTATAGTAGGGCTGGAATCACCCCCTCCGGTTTGACGATTCAATCAAACACGCTCCAAAAAACTGGGTAAAACCTACCTGTTATTTCAGGGAAGTATTAGTAGCGCCAGAACGCCTTATGAAACAGGGCAATCAAGGTTAACACTTCAAGACGGCCGAACAACATAGATATACTAAGAATCCACTTGGATGCATCACCAAGAGAGCTGTAATTCTGTGCAATCTCACCCAATCCTGGGCCAAGATTGTTCATCGTTGCTGCAGTCGCAGAAAAGGAGCTGACTTGATCCATGCCGGTAAACATCAACAAAACTAGAATGAAAATGAATGAAATAGTATAAAGCGAGAAAAAACCCAGTACCGAGACAAGGGTTTGTTGGCCTACAGTTGAGCGATTGAGCTTGACGTTAATTTGCGCATTTGGGTGAATAAACTGCTTAATTTCTTTCATGCCTAAGCGAAACATCAGTAATACCCTAACTACTTTAATACCACCACCGGTTGAGCCAACACAGGCACCAATAAAACTAACCATAATTAAAAAGACAGGCACCGCATTTGGCCACTGACTAAAGTTTTGCGAGGCAAAGCCAGTTGTGGTCGCCATCGAGATGGTTTGAAATAAACTGTGCCTCAATGTAGTCCAAAAGCTCTGATACTCATTGTTTAGATTTAATACAACAAGAACAATAAGAGCAGAAAACAGCAATACGACAATATAGGCTTTGAATTCTGAATCCTTCCAATAATCAACGAGAGAGTGATTATTCCAAGCAACAAAATGCAGGGAAAAGTTAATACCCGCTAAAAACATAAACACGATAGCTACAGACTCAATTAAGGCAGAATCAAAATAGCCGATCGAGGCATCGTGAGTGGAAAACCCGCCAATTGCCACTGTCGAAAAACTGTGGCCAATGGCGTCAAATAAATCCATACCCGAGAGAAAGTACGCCAAAGCACACAAGATTGTCAAAGAGAGATAAATTTTCCACAAGGCGATAGCTGTCTGTCTTAATTTTGGCGTTAAGCGATCTTTTGAAATGCCACTGGATTCAGCATGATAAAGCTCCATTCCACCAACGCCAAGTAGCGGCAGAATAGCCACTGCAAGAACGATAATACCCATGCCACCGAGCCACTGCAGTTGCTGTCGATAATACAATATAGCCTTCGGTAAGTCGTCAAGACCACTGAATACGGTCGCACCCGTGGTTGTCAGTCCAGACATGGATTCAAAGAAAGCCCCAGAAAAACTTAAACCGGGGATTGCGTCAGTTAGCAAGAATGGTAACGTCGCAAACAAAGACAAGACCACCCAGAAGCAGACCACAATCAACACGCCCTCTCTTAAGCGAAAACCCTGTTTGACGGCCATAAATGGATACCACATAAAAAAACCACCCATTAGTGTTATGCCAAAAGACAGGGAAAACGTTACAAATTCCTCACCATCACCACTGATAAAGTCAATCAAAATCGGTGGAATTTGAGTAAAGCTGAACACCATCAGCAAAATGCCAATGGTTTTTGAAACGACGCTTAATTGCATTGTAAATAACCAGTAAAGTAACTCATATCTTGCTAATCATTCTCTGAAAATAACGCTTCAACTTGATGAATTTTTCTAACATCAGTCAACATAATAAGAACATGGTCACCTTGCCTGATTACCAACTTTTTAGATGCCATTAATAAATCACTGTCTCGAACTATTGCACCTATAACGACACCTTCTGGCAAATCTAGGTCTTTAATCTGCTTGCCAGCCACCTTGGAGTTGCTTTCATCGCCGTGAACAACAATTTCAATAGCTTCAGCCTCGCCGTGATGCAACGAGTGCACTTTCATCATATCACCCCTCCTAAGGTGGGAAAGAATATCACTTACGGTAATTTGGTCAGGAGAGACAATCATATCCACTTCTTCACTTTGCTCTGCCAATGAAGCGTAAACATCACGCTTAATCAGGGCGATTGTTTTGTGCGCACCCAGTCGTTTTGCCAAAATTGAAACGATAACATTGACCTCATCCGAGTCGGTTAAAGCAAGAAATAGATCAGTATTTTCAATTCCCTCCTCCAGAAGCAACTCCTCATCAGAGGCGCTGCCCTGCAAGACTAGCGCGTGATTTAGTTGATCAGCAAGCTCTCTTGCCCTTTCTTCATCAAGTTCAATAAGGCGAATATTGTGTGTTTTCTCTAACAATTTAGCTACACTGAAGCCAATATTACCACCACCTGCGATAAAGATTTTTTGGTAGCCTCTGTCAACACGTCGAAATTCCTTCAGAACTTTTGAAACATACTTCTTTTTAGCAATAAAGTAAACATGATCATCTTCGCGAATAACCGTATCACTATTGACCAATAAAACCTTGCCATTTCGATAAAGACAAAAAATTCTCACCTTCGCATCAGGTAAATGATGCTGCAACTCTCTGATTGCCTTGTTGACAATTGGTGTGCCAATATAAACACGAGTCTCAACCAACTGAACCAGTCCATTTTCAAATTCAAATACTTCGGAGGCGCCCGGTTGATCAACAATTCCTTTGATGTAGTCGGTAATTAAGTTCTCCGGGGTAATCAAAAAATCAATGGGTACGGCGGCGCGTGAGAATAGCTCGGGTCTATGTAAATATTCTATCGTGCGTATTCTGGCAATTTTAGTTTCGACCTTGTATAGCGTAAACGCCATACGACAGGCTACCATGTTAGATTCATCAGATTTCATCACCGAAATCACCATGTCCATAGTCTTGATGCCTGCTTTTTCAAGTACAGATGGATAAGCGCCATGACCAACAACGGTTTTAACGTCAAGGTGTCTTTGAAGCAGTATTAATTTATCTTCTTTTTGATCAATAATAGTAATGTCGTTAGCGCTATCTGCGCAAAGATACTTAGCCAACGTTGAGCCGACTTGACCAGCTCCAAGAATTAGAATTTTCATCTTTTATCAATCCCTAAATCTTTGAGTTTGCGATACAAGGTCGTCCTCTCTAAGCCTGCTTTCTCTGCCACAACTGCAATATTGTTATCGTGCAATGCCAAATGGTGGAGCAAATATTGTTTTTCAAAAATATTGCGCGCTTCTTTTAATTTCAAAGAAAAATCAATGCCACTCACCTCTTGACTCGATTCAACAGGAACTTGTCGTGTCAACAAATTTCGAACTATTGGTAATAAATCGTGCAATGGTTTTTTCAAAAAATCAATAGCACCAAGCTGAAGAGCCTTAACAATGTCACGAGGCTCTGCATGACCTGACATCATCACAATAGGCGTGTCAAAGCCGGCGCTAATCCACTCGTCTAAAAGCGACATACCGTCTTGCCCAGGCATCCAAACATCCATCAGAACCAAATCAAACTGATTGCCTATAATCATAGCCTTAGCTTCAACTGCACTACTAGCTATTACCGCATGGTAGTTTACATCTTCAAGAATATCTTTGATGATCTCTGTATTCTCTTTCTCATCATCGATAATTAAAATCCTTCCAAGATAATTATCTTCGTCCATTTTGACTCCTTGTGCCATCGATTATACTAAATTCAATTGTTACTCTTGCGCCATGCGGCTCGATATTGCTTGCATAAATTTGACCGTCATGCTGTTCAATAATGTTTTGTACAATAGCTAGACCTAAGCCACTTCCCTTTTCCTTAGTGGTTATATAGGGCTCAAAAACTTGGTCAACAATGTCATTAGGAAAGCCCTTTCCATCATCTGTCACTGTAAGCCTAATGATGTTTTCATTAACTCGATAGCGCGTACGAATCACGATATTTAATCGCGTTTTACTTTCACTCGCCTCTGTAGCATTTTTAATCAAATTAATCAAAACACGAGAAATACCATCGCCATCAAGTTGGAGTTCCGGCAAATCACCACTTAAGTCCAAATCAATTCTAACCCCTTCTTGCGCATCATAAAGAGAAACGGCTTTATTGACTAAGGCGTTCAGCGAGAAAGGGATTCGTTGAATTTCCGGTGTGTTAGAATAGTTGGCAAATGCACTCACCATAGCATCCATAGAGGCTACTTGATCAATAATTGTATTTGTGGTTTTATCGATTATCGCAGAATCTTTTTTGTTGAGTTTACCCAGGAAGAGGTTTCTCAGGCGTTGAGCTGAGAGCAAAATAGGTGTTAGAGGATTTTTTATTTCATGAGCCATTCTAACGGCCACCTCACCCCAGGCAGCTTTTTTCTGGGCTCTATTTAGCTTTGAGATGTCATTTATCATAATAACGTAACCCAAGGCGTTATCCTCCACATCAAGAGAGGCTCCTTGACAATATATCAATCGATATCTATCTGGCAATGTTAGTTCAATTTCGCCGGACCACTCAGCCAAGCCTTTGTCAATATTACTCTCAACAAAAGAAAACAGCGGCGCGAGATAGTCATAAATCTCAATAATACTATCGTAGGACTGACCAAGAAAAATCTTTTCATTGTCAATTTGTAGCATCTTGCCAATCACTGGATTAATCATCTGAATGGCTTTGTCTGGGTTCAGCGCGATAACACCAAAAGAGTACTTTAAAATAGTTTCTAAATACAGGTTGTGAGTATCAAGACCTTCACGGGAGAGTTTTATTCGTCGACTCATTTCATTGAAATGAACAATCAAATCGTGTAAGTCTGTATTTTTTGGATCGTGCTGTATTTCAACATCGTAATTACCTTTAGAAATCTCGCGAGTTGCTAAAGACAAATTATGCATCGGTCGCATAAGCTGGTCGATCATTCTCAAAACGACTAGCAATGCACTTAAAACTGCGAGTAGGACAGTTGATGAAAAGTCCACCATGAAGCGTGTCTTAATGATTGACGAGTTTAACTCTAGACGTGCATCTTTCGCGGCATCACGAAAGCGCGTCATCCTTTGACTCAAACTAGTAATACTAGCGTCTGCTGAGTAGTGTGATATCAAGGTAAAATCATCGGCTGAAGCAGTGTAGCCTTTTTCCAAACATTTCTTTTCAGCAGTGGTAGAGGCAACCAACACCATCTGCGCATCATAGAGTTTTAACTCGCACGCCCAATTATCTAAAACAAGCTGCTCCAACACTCTTTGCATCTTCATCTTCGATGAGCTGGTCGCATCAAAATAATTGGTTAATTTGGCAATATTGAGCGTTCTATCTAAATAATACTTAATAGCTATATCATTGGTGTTTTTGTATAGCTCGTCAACTTCGCCGGCAACAGTAAGATTGAACTTATCAAACTGACTTTCTGCAGTATTTAAGTTGTCACGAATAGACTCGAAAGAGAAGAAGTAAAAAGAAAGCACGGGAAGCAAGACCAGCACCGGAATAATCTTAACAAAAGACCAAGTAAACCTAGAGCCGATTACATCTTTATCGGTATTTTTCTTTAATCGTCGCATATTAAGCGCAATAAAGTATATCGCAACCAAGCTCATAACGACGTTAAAGCTCACCAATTCTAAATACCACTCGTCGATCAGTTCTGGCGAAAGACCCAAATAAAACATCGCCAAAAAAGAGACTAGAAAAACCCCAACCCAAAACACAGCTGGCGGTGATTTGTCTAGCGATAGAGCGTGATCTAACAGCATAACCAATTCAACACTTATAAAATGTCCCGATTATCTCATAAATGAATTCTTGCAAGCGCAAGTTGTTGTTAAAATACAACAATTGACTTCATTTAACCATTTTGATTCAAACTCAAGAACAACTGCTGTGCTACCTTGATTCTATCAAAGGTGAGGATAATCTCGGCATTGATACGGAATTTCGCCGTATAGATACGTACTACCCCAAACTCTGCCTAGTGCAGATTTCAACCACCAAAACAGCAGAGTGTATTGATGTTTTATCAGTGCCGGATTTAACTCCGCTTTTTGACAAGCTTTACCAAAAAGAAACTGTGTGGATTGCTCACTCAGCCCGCCAAGATATTGAGGCCTTTTATCTTTTATCTGGAAAACTCCCAAACAACTTATTTGATACGCAAATCGCAGCAGCTTTGCTTGACTTGCCTTTGCAAGTGTCCTACCAAGCACTGACTGAGCAATTTGAAGGTGTTTTACTTGAGAAGGCACATGCACGTTTTGACTGGACAAGACGTCCACTACCAGACGACGTAATAGAGTACGCCCTTAATGATGTTCGCTACTTACTGCCGTTGTTTGAAAAACTACTAACAAAACTAAATAGCGCCAAAAAACTAGATTGGCTCAATGAAGAGACCAATACTCTGCTAAATCCAGCATTATACGACATACCTATTGAGAAAATTTTTCAGAAAATTAAGGGTATATCGCGCCTGAATGGCAAATACCATGCGCTTGCTTTTCAGCTCTGCGGCTGGCGAGAAGATAGCGCAAAAAGAAAAAACAAGCCCAGAAAATGGATTATGTCAGATGAAAAATTACTTGACTACGCTAGCAAGAAGCTTGCCTTTTCATCAAAAAGTGAAAAAATATTTAATGATTATATTAATTCAAGTGGCGTTACCTTCAAGCAAAATAAAGCAATCAATGACCACAAGGCCCTTAATAATTCTGAAAAAAATACAAAAAACCAACTGCAAGAGCGCATCAATAATATCGCAACAACGTATAATCTACCGCCGGAACTCATAATCACAAGCAAATCACTTTCAAAGTATATTCGCGGTGATTTGAGCGTAGCCATATGTCACGGCTGGAGAGCCGAATTATTCAACAAGGAAAACTAAATGCAAAATAGCCTCAAGCCTGTCTCTGCAGGCAACATACCCGACGAAATAAACGTCATTATAGAAATCCCTGCCAATTCATCACCTGTTAAATATGAAATCGATAAGGACACGGGCGCCATGTTTGTCGATCGCTTTATTTCAACGCCAATGTTCTACCCGTGCAACTATGGCTTCATTCCAGAAACACTATCAGATGATGGAGATCCTGCGGATGTTTTGGTTATCACACCTTACCCATTGATACATGATTCTGTGATTGTTGCACGCCCAATTGGTGTTCTTAAAATGACTGATGAAGCCGGTGAAGATGCAAAAATTTTAGCAGTGCCTATCGACAAATTATGTCGCTCATACCACGGCATACGTTGCATTGATGACGTTGACGTTGCACTAAAAGATCAGATAGAGCACTTCTTTAAATACTACAAAGATCTAGACGAAGGCAAATGGGTAACGATTGAAGGCTGGGGTGACGCACAAGATGCCAAGAAAGAACTTGTAGCAGCATTTGACAACTATCGAAACAAATAGCTTTAGAATTATCGCTGGTGAATTTCGCGGCAGGAAGTTTTACTTTCCTGACGCGAGTGGTCTGCGACCAACCACTGGAAAAATACGCGAGACTCTATTCAACTGGCTGCAATTCAACATTGCCGGAAAAAGCGTTCTTGACCCATTCACAGGTAGTGGTGCGCTCAGTCTTGAAGCCCTATCAAGGGGCGCTAAAACAGTATGCTCTATCGAGAAAAACCACGCTGTTTTTAAACAACTCCAAACTAACTTTGCCTTAGTTTCTAGCGAAAAATACACATTAGTTAACGGCGACGCCCTTACGCACCTTAGCCAGGCAAGCAACAAGCCTTTTGATTTGGTTTTTCTTGATCCGCCTTTTGCTAAAGAAATCCTACCTCAAGTCTTGCAGGCAATTTCCGACAATGGCTATATCAGCCAATACAGTAAAATTTACATCGAATCCGAATTTCAGATAAATAATGACAACTTAAGCGTGCTAGACAGTTATCACTATAATATAGACAAACAAAAAAAATCTGGCAACGTCCATTATTGCTTGATTAGTCTTGGAGAATGATGAAAAAAATTGCAATTTATCCAGGGTCTTTTGATCCCATCACCAACGGCCACGTTGATTTGATTCACCGTGCCAGTCGATTGTTCGATGAAGTCATTGTTGCAGTCACGCAAAATGTCAATAAAAACAGTTTTTTGAGCATTGACGAGCGTATCGAAGCTGTTAACACTTCGATTGCAGAGCTTGAAAATGTACAAGTGTTGAGATTTGACTCTTTGCTGGTTGATTTTGCTAAAGACCACAATGCACAAGTTATTATCCGTGGCCTACGTGCCGTTTCTGACTTTGAATACGAATTTCAATTAAGCGGCATGAACAAACGCCTAAACCCTTACATTGAGACGCTGTTTATGACACCCTCTGAAGAGTTTGCCAATATTTCATCCTCACTGGTTCGAGAAATTCTTTCTCTTGGCGGCGATATTAGTGCATTCGTTCCCGAATGTGTAAAAAAAATCTTAAATAGACACACCCCAAAATAATTAGTCCCAGCCTTGAAATATGATTTAACGTCCCTACATAGGGGTTATATCAAACACAAGGAGTAACTAAAAATGTCAAAAATTATTGGTATTGATCTAGGCACAACAAATTCATGCGTTGCCGTTATGGACGGTAGCTCAGTCAAAATTATTGAAAATTCTGAAGGCGATCGCACAACCCCTTCAATTATTGCTTACCCTAAAAACTCAGAAGAAATTCTAGTTGGCCAACCTGCTAAAAGACAAGCGGTTACCAACCCTGAAAACACACTATATGCCATCAAACGCCTTATTGGTCGTCGCTTTGAAGAGGACGCAGTACAAAAAGATATCGACTTAGTGCCTTACAAAATTGTCAAAGCTGACAACGGCGACGCTTGGGTAGAAGTGAAAAACAAAAAAATGGCCGCGCCTGAAATTTCAGCTCGTGTCATTCAGAAGATGAAGCAAACTGCTGAAGATTACTTGGGTCACGAAGTGACTGAAGCCGTCATTACGGTACCTGCCTACTTTAACGATTCTCAACGTCAAGCAACCAAAGATGCTGGCAAAATCGCCGGTCTTGAAGTCAAAAGAATTATCAACGAGCCGACAGCAGCAGCGCTAGCCTACGGTGTTGACAAAGGTGCTGGCGACAAAAAGGTCGCTGTCTACGATCTAGGTGGTGGCACATTTGACGTCTCTATCATTGAAATGGAAGATATCGACGGTGAAAAACACTTCGAAGTACTATCAACGAACGGTGATACGTTCTTAGGTGGCGAAGATTTCGACCAGCGCATTATCAACTACCTAGTTGATGAATTCAAAAAAGAGCAAGGTGTAAACCTAGCAAATGATGCAATGGCACTACAGCGTTTAAAAGAAGCTGCTGAAAAAGCCAAAATTGAACTTTCATCTTCTGAGCAAACAGATGTCAACCTACCTTACGTTACAGCTGACGCCTCAGGCCCTAAACACCTGAACATCAAAATTACTCGTGCAAAATTAGAATCTCTAGTGGAAGACCTATTAAAGCGCTCTATCGAGCCATGCAAGGTCGCCTTAAAAGATGCTGGACTTACAAGTGCTGATATTGATGAAGTTATTATGGTTGGTGGTCAAACACGCATGCCCAAAGTACAGCAAATGGTGCAAGACTTCTTCTGCAAAGAACCTAAGAGAGACCTTAACCCAGATGAGGCAGTGGCCATGGGTGCTGCGATTCAGGGTGGCGTATTGGCTGGTGATGTCACGGACGTTCTTCTTCTTGATGTAACGCCACTTTCTCTTGGTATTGAGACAATGGGCGGCGTCATGACAAAACTAATTGAGAAGAACACAACCATCCCTACCAATGCTTCACAGGTATTCTCAACAGCGGCTGACAACCAATCTGCGGTTACTGTACACGTGCTGCAAGGTGAGCGTGATGTTGCAAATGCAAACAAATCTTTAGGTCAGTTCAACCTTGAAGGTATTACAGCTGCACCAAAAGGTCAGCCACAAATCGAGGTAACGCTTGATATTGACTCTGATGGTATTTTGAATGTTTCAGCTAAAGATAAAAACACAGGCAAAGAGCAATCGATCACGATTAAAGCGTCAAGCGGTCTTTCTGATGAAGAAGTAGACAAGATGATTAAAGACGCCGAAGCGCACGCTGAAGAAGATCAAAAATTTCAAGAGCTGGTAACGACTCGCAACATGGCTGACTCTTTAGTTCACTCTACCAAGCAAACACTAGAAGAGCTGAAAGATGAAATTTCAGATGATGAAAAGTCAACTATTGAAGCGGCAATTGCTGAGCTTGAAGAAGTGATAAAAAGCGATGACAAAGAAGCGATTGACACTCAAGTTCAAAACTTAAGTGAAAAAGCACAAGTACTCGCCCAAAAAGCCCAAGAAAAAGCCGGTACAGAAACAGACGAGGCTGGTGAGGCGACGGCTGAAGATGTTGTTGATGCAGACTTCGAAGAAGTTAAAGAAGACAAGTAACAGCTACCCATCAGAAATACAGAACCTCCCTTGAATTTTATTCCTGGGAGGTTTCTTAATAAAAGAGACTTATGTCACAACGAGATTACTACGAAGTTTTAGGTGTCGAGAAAAACGCAGACGAGGCCAAGGTAAAAAAAGCGTATAAGCGTTTAGCGATGAAATTTCATCCCGACCGAAATGCGGATGATAAACCTAGCGCCGAGAAAAAATTCAAAGAAGTTCGTAAGGCCTACGATGTCATCTCAGATCCACAAAAACGTCAAGCTTACGACCAGTTTGGTCATGCAGGTGTTGAACAAGGTGCAGGCGGAAGTCCCTTTGCTGGCGGTGGAAACCCATTTGGTGGTGGTGGTTTTGGCGACATCTTTGGTGATATTTTTGGTGGCGGCCAATCAAAGCCAGACAATAGAGGCTCAGACTTACGCTACGATTTAGAAGTCGACCTAAAGCAGGCCGTCAAAGGTGATACGGTCAAAATCAGAGTAACAAAGAATGACGAGTGCGACACTTGCTTCGGCACTGGCGCAAAACCGGGCACCTCTGTTAAAATTTGCGGCACTTGTCACGGCGCTGGCCAGGTCCAAATGCAACAAGGATTTTTCGCAGTTCAAAGACCCTGTCATCAGTGTAATGGCTCTGGTGAGGAAATTAAATCCCCTTGTGGCACGTGTCGTGGCCAAGGCGTAGTGAGAAAACAAAAAACACTTTCCGTCAAAATCCCACCCGGAGTCGATACTGGCAATCGTATTCGTTTAAATGGTGAAGGCGAAGCTGGCTTACGTGGCGGCCAAAAAGGTGATCTTTACGTGCAAATTCATGTCAAAGAGCACGATATTTTTCAGCGTGAAGGCAACGACCTATACTGCGAAGTGCCGATTGATTTCGCAACTGCAACACTGGGTGGCTCGATTGAGGTGCCAACACTAGACAGCAAACTAAAAATCAACATACCAGCAGGCACTCAGACATCCAAGTTATTCCGCCTGAGAGGCAAGGGTGTTCCTGCCATTAGACACGGTGGCACTGGTGACTTGCTGTGCCAAGTTAAAATTGAAACGCCAGTCAACCTCAGCTCAAAGCAAAAAGAGTTACTACAAGAGTTCTCTGTTTCATGTGGTGAAAAACAGCACCCTGAATCTGACTCTTTCTTTGGTAAAATGAAATCTTTCTTTGAATAAACTTCAAATCCAAAATGAATATTGCGCAAATTATAGCCCGTGAAATCTTAGATTCTCGCGGCAATCCAACTATTGAAGCTGATGTAATCCTTGCTAACGGCGTTACCGGTAGCGCTATGGTGCCTTCTGGTGCCTCTACTGGACAGCGTGAAGCCTTAGAACTAAGAGACGGTGATAAGAGTCGCTACCTCGGCAAAGGTGTATTGAAAGCAGTTGACTTTGTTAACAACGAACTCAACAATGCACTTATAGGTATGGACGTTGGCGATCAAAAAGCGATTGATAACAAGATGATTGAACTCGATGGCACAGACACCAAGTCAAACCTAGGTGCCAACTCTATTTTAGCGGTTTCTCTAGCCTCTGCACATGCCAAGGCAAACGCCAACGGCGAATCATTATTTGCTTCGTTTGATTTTTCAGATCAGTACAGACTTCCAGTGCCCATGATGAATATTATCAACGGCGGCGAACATGCCGACAACAGTGTTGATATTCAAGAATTTATGATTATCCCTGCAGGTGCACCAAGCTTTAGAGAAGCATTGAGATACGGTGCCGAAGTGTTTCATCATTTAAAAGCCGTGCTTAGCCAAAGAGGCCTTAGCACTGCAGTAGGTGATGAAGGTGGCTTTGCCCCTGACCTTGGCTCAAACGAAGAAGCTATTACAGTTATCTTGGAAGCAATTGAAAACGCAGGTTACACAGCTGGAAAAGACATATTTATCGCTATTGATGCCGCCAGTTCTGAGTTTTACGAAAACGGCACCTATAACTTAACATCAGAGAATGTTTCTTTAACAAGTGAAGAATTTGTGGATTACTTAGCCGCTTGGGTAGAGAAATACCCACTCATTTCTATTGAAGACGGCATGGACGAAAACGATTGGCATGGCTGGGATTTACTCACGCAGAAACTTGCCGATAAAGTGCAATTGGTCGGCGATGACTTGTTCGTAACCAACAGCAAAATTCTTAAAAGAGGTATCGATGAGAATATTGCCAATTCAATTTTGGTTAAAGTAAATCAAATCGGCACCCTAACAGAAACATTCGAGGCAATGAAAATGGCCATGGATGCTGGTTACACTTGCGTTATGTCACATAGAAGTGGTGAAACTGAAGATACAACAATTGCTGACTTATCGGTAGCAACAAGTTGCGGTCAGATCAAAACTGGCTCTTTGTCACGCTCTGATAGACTAGCCAAATACAATCGTCTTCTTAGGATCGAAGAGGAATTAGGTGAGAACGCAATCTACCCAGGTCTTGACGCTTTTAATCACTAAAAGCAAAGCTTAACAATATTTTATGCCCTAGGGTATAAAATATTGTTTATTAAACCTTTGGGTCAATTGATTGGAATCACTTTCAACGTTCTGGCTGAGTGTTTTACTTTTCGCTTTAATACTCGCTTCAGCCTTTTTTTCAAGTACAGAAACCTCAATGATGGCGATCAATCGCTATCGTCTCAAAGCGCTGAGCGCTAAAAACAACGCAAAAGCCAAAAGAGTCGAGAGGCTTTTGGGCGATGTTGACCACCTCATTGGCGCTATCTTACTGGGCAATAACTTTGTAAATATCTTGGCCGCCAGTATCGCCACCATTCTTGCCATTAAGCTTTGGGGTGAGGGTTCGGTTATCTTTGCCTCTCTCGTTTTAACTCTAATTATTCTTATCTTTGCTGAAACAACGCCAAAAACCTTTGCCGCCAAACATCCTGAAAAAATAGCCCTACCAGCCGCTATCGTTATTGAGATACTGATTAAGGTCTTTAATCCAGTTATTTGGCTAATTTCTAAAATATCCCAATTTATCCTTAGTCCATTTGGTTTAAAACAAAGCAATAACAACAATATTAGTGCCGAAGAGCTAAGAATGGCGGTGCTTGACGCAAAGCCAATGATTTCAAATAATTACCAAAAAATGCTGCTCAATATTATCGACCTTGAAAAAGTCAAGGTGGAAGATATCATGGTGCCGCATCATGAGTTCATCAGTGTCGATGTTAATGACGAAGACGAGCTATTTGAGCAGTTTAAGCGCATTCAACATACACGCTTGATTATTTTTGACGGCACAGAAGATAACATTATTGGCACCATTCATATGCGAGATGTCCTCAACCTCTACGCCAGAGAAGAGGCCAGCATACATGCCATCAAATCACTGATTCGAAAACCTTACTTTATCCCTGAAGGGACGCGACTGTCACTACAATTAGAGCACTTTAAAACCAAAAAAAGGCGTTTGGGCTTGGTAGTGAATGAATACGGTGAAGTGCGGGGAATGTTAGCACTCGAAGATATTTTAGAGGAAATTGTTGGTCAATTTACTTCCAACCAAAGTGAGACCATCAAAGAAATCAACCTACAAGAAGACGGTAGTTATTTAGTCGATCCTAGAGTAAGCATTCGCGAACTGAATGTGGCTTTAAATATTCACCTACAGCACGATGAGGCAAACACCCTTAACGGTCTCATTCTAGAGCAGCTACAAAGCCTGCCACAATCAAACCTTAGTCTTAAAATTGACACCTTAATAATTGAAATCCTACAGGTCTCTAAGCAAGGTGTAAAGTTGGTACGGATCACAAAATCCGCAGAGAAAAACTAAATTAAAGCCTGTCCCATTCTAAGGCTTTGCAGCTCCAACAAGTTCATTGTTGGCGCCCCTTTTGGTAGCAAAATAATAACGGTCGAACCCATATTAAATCGCCCCATCTCCTCCCCCTTTGCAAGCTTAATACCTTTGACGCTGTAATCAAACTCTTTAACCGATTTTGTATAAGGCGGTGTAATTTTCCCCTCCCATACAACTTCCATTGAGCCAACCAGAATCGCACCAACCAGAATAAAGGCCACTTCACCAAAAGCTGTTTCAAAATAACACACCAGACGCTCATTACGTGCAAAGAGGCCATCAACATTATCTGCAGTCTTCTGATTCACCGAGAACAAGTCGCCCGGTATATATTTCATAGATTTTAGCTGACCGTCAAAAGGCATATGAATGCGGTGATAGTCTTTTGGCGATAGATAAATTGTGGCAAACTGACCCTCGTCAAACTGCGTGGAAGCGCTGTCTGCCAATAACTGTTGTACAGAGTAATGGTGACTTTTAGCCTGTAGTATTTGCCCAGTGTGAATTTCTCCAGCCTGAGAAACAACGCCGTCGACAGGTGAGGTAATATCTGTATCAGCAAGCGCCCTGGCGCTTGGCTTTAAACTGCGAGTGAAAAAATCGTTAATGTGCTTGTAATCTTCGATATTTTCCCTTTCGGCTTCTGCCAAATTAACACCATATTTTTTAACAAACCAGCGTAAAAAAGCACTCTTCAGCCAAGCAATCTCGACTCTTGCGAATCGATGCATAAGGTTTGAAAGTAAGTGCTGAGGGATTAAATACTGCAGGAAAACCATCAAGCAAGCTTCGAGACAATAAAGTCGGCCGCCTCATCATAAATCACTTCAATTTTTTCAGGAGCGTTGCGTGCTTTGTACTCCACATTACCGTTATCAGCATGGGTATCACTGATAACCATTCGATGAGGAATACCTAAAAGTTCAGAATCGGCAAACATAATACCCGGTCTTTCTTTTCGATTATCAAGCAGCACTTCAATACCCTTATCCAAGCATTGCTGGTACAAGTCATTCGCTAAAGTTTTAACACGAGAAGATTTATTGTAATTAATTGGCACAATCACCAACTGGAAAGGTGCGATAGCCTCTGGGAATATAATTCCTCGATCATCGTGATTTTGCTCAATGCTGGCAGCCACAACACGGGTGACACCAATACCGTAACAACCCATATTCATATTAACCGACTTGCCGTCTTCACCCACCACGTTAGCATTCATGGCGTCTGAGTATTTTGTGCCTAACTGAAAAATATGACCTACTTCAATACCACGCTTAATTTCCAACTTACCTTTGCCGTCAGGTGAAGGATCGCCAGCGACAATATTGCGTAAGTCTGCAGTTTTGAACTCAGGTGTATCTCTATGCCAGTTAACGCCTGTCATATGCTTATCATCTTCATTGGCACCGCAAACAAAGTCCGATAAGCAAGCAGCCGCATAATCCACAATAAGCTTAATCGGTGAACTCACCACGCCAATTGAACCGAACGCGCAGCCCAGCACTTTCAATACTTTTTCCTCGTCTGCCATTTCGAGTGGTTGAGCAACACCATCAATTTTAGCCGCCTTAACTTCATTAAGATCATGATCACCTCGGAGCACAAGCGCCACCAAATTGTCATCCTCTCCATTGACAACTAACGTTTTAATAGTTGTCACTGACTCAATATCAAGCAACTTGCAAACGTCATCAATTGTCTTAACACCAGGTGTTTCTGCCACACTTAAATCCATAGTTGGTGTGCTAGGATCACCTTGAGGTAGTGTTTCTGCACGCTCAATATTGGCCGCATAATCAGACTCGTCCGAGAAACAAATAGCATCTTCACCAGAATCTGCCAACACATGAAATTCGTGCGAGCTGTCACCACCAATCGCACCTGAATCAGCCAAAACTGGACGGTATTCAAGACCTAGCTTGTCAAAAATATTACAATAAGTTTGATGCATCACTTGGTAAGTTTCTGCAAGTGAAGTCTCATCAATATGAAAAGAATAAGCATCTTTCATGATAAATTCACGCGAGCGCATAACGCCAAAGCGTGGACGAATCTCATCTCTAAATTTCGTTTGAATTTGGTAAAAATTCATCGGCAGTTGCTTATAACTACGGAGATATTGCTTGGCAATATTAGTAATCACCTCTTCATGTGTTGGACCCATGCAAAAATCACGGCCATGTCTGTCAGTAAAACGCAACAACTCAGGACCATACTCTTCCCAGCGTCCAGATTGTTGCCAAAGTTCACCGGGTTGTGCAACAGGCATCAAAACTTCTTGTGCAAGAGATTTGTTCATCTCTTCACGGACAATTTTTTCAACCTTTTTCACCACCCTTAAACCCATTGGCAAGTACGAGTAGAGGCCAGAAGCTAATTTTGAAATCAAGCCTGCACGAATCATCAACTGATGAGAGATAATCTTTGCATCATTTGGCGCTTCTTTCACGGTAGGGATTAATAAATCACTGCTTTTCATATAAAATGGGATAAGTCTAACAACAAATGCGCTAATTTTACCTTAAGCCTGTATATATGCCTGATTTTCAAACTTTATTTATTTGGGTTGTGCCCGTGCTATTTGCTATTACTCTGCATGAGGCAGCGCATGGCTGGGTGGCCAGTCTTTTTGGCGATCATACTGCTCGAATGATGGGTCGTGTAACACTTAACCCAATCAAACACATTGATCCTATCGGCACAATTTTAGTGCCCGCCATATTGCTACTAATGCCTGGTGGGCTTATCTTTGGCTGGGCAAAGCCCGTACCTATTAATGTTAACGCCCTTAGATCACCCAAGCAAGATATGATTTGGGTGGCCCTTGCTGGCCCAGCAGCCAATATTGCCATGGCTATTGGATGGCTAATTGTGCTTAATTTTTCAGCCAATATTGGTATCAACCTGTTACCCCAAATGGCTTTTGCGGGCGTCCTAATTAACTTATTGTTAGCTGTATTCAATCTATTGCCAATTCCTCCACTTGATGGGTCACGCGTTATCAGCTCTTTGTTGCCACGACCGCTTGCCTATCAATATAATCAATTAGAACCTTATGGCTTATATATTCTGCTGGCTTTAATGTTTCTCGGTGGCTTTGAAACTCTAGTCTGGCCATTGGTTCAATTCTCTGGGAATTGGTTTTTTTCTCTGATAGGCTTTGGAGCCTTGTTAAGCTAAAACTATCTCAAGACGAACAACTGACCGATAAGTTTTTTGCCCAATCGGGCGCTTCATTGGTATAAGTCTCAAAACCCGGATGCTCATCAAATGGATTTTTCAGTAAATTAAATAGCGTGTCAATTTCATCGTACTGATAAAGATCTTCTGCTTTGCGAATAGCCACTTCCGCTAGATAATTTCTAAGAATATACTTTGGATTAGCACTATTCATCATTAGCGTACGCTCATCAGCATTACTTGTCTCACTTAGTAGCCTTTCGTTGTAGCGCTCAAACCAAGAATCAAAAGCACCGCCTAGGCTGTTAACGCCCTGCTGGGATAGTGAGCGCATCGAAAAAGTATAATCCTTACCGCGACTTGAAAGCAATTGCAGAAAGTCGTTGATTAAATCGCTATCACCCTTGGTTACTTCGGCCAAACCAAATTTGCGGCGCATTAAGCTCGAGTACTCTTTCACCAAGAATTCTTGGTATTCCTCTAAAGCTTTAGTTAACTTTCCTTTATCAATCAAACTTGATAACGCGTCGGCCAATCTCTGTAAATTCCATAACGCCACTGAAGGCTGCCGCTCGAACGAGTAGCGCGCTTGATGGTCAGAATGATTACAAACAAAACTCGGGTTGTATTTCTCCATAAAGCCAAACGGACCATAGTCAATTGTTAAGCCGAGAATAGACATATTATCACTATTCATTACCCCATGAGAAAAGCCTTGTGCCTGCCAACGAGCAATCATAATTGCTGTTGAGCGAACAACGGTTTTAAATAACGACAAATATGGATCTTCACCTTTTAGCTGGGGATAGTAATTCTCAATAACAAAATCCGCTAATTTTTTAACTTCGGCGTGCTGTGAGCGCGAGGCAAACAATTCAAAATGACCAAAACGAATATGACTTTGCGCCACCCTAGTGACAATCGCCGCACTTTCGACGTGCTCGCGCATCACATCGGTATCACTACCCACAATGGCGAGTGCCTCAGTAGTGGGTATATTTAACCCCATCATAGCAATAGAGCACAAATACTCACGAATCGACGATCTAAGTACAGCAAGACCATCCGCACCTCTTGAATAAGGCGTAGTGCCCGCCCCTTTTAGGGATAACTCATAACCGTTAGATTCACCAATAAGACAAGAGCGGCCATCGCCAAGTTGTGGCACAAAATAGCCAAATTGGTGGCCCGCGTAAATACTTGCGAGCGGCTTTGTTGTACCAAGTTGTTGTTCACCTGCACAAACTCTAAGTAGCGCTTCATTATCTAAGTTTATTTTAAGATGCTTTTTAAGACCGTCATTAACGTGAACTAAATGAGTTTTCTCAAGCTTGACAGACTGAACTATCGAATAATATTCTTCACCTAGTTCTGCAAATTTAAGAGAGCTTTTCATTGAGTAATTGATTGACTTGCTTAGGATTGGCCTTACCCTGCGTGGCCTTCATCACTTGGCCGACAAAAAATCCTAATAACTTAGTGTTGCCGCCCTTATACTGCTCAACCTGCGGCGCGTTGTTGGCGATAATCTCATCAATAATGCCTTCAATAGCGCCACTATCGGTCATTTGTTTAAGGCCTTTGCTATCGATAATCTCGTCTGCACTGCCTTCGCCCTGCCACATCGCCTTGAAGACATCCTTGGCAATTTTGCCAGAGATCGTATCATCTGCAATACTCATCACAAGCCCAGCAAACGCCTGCGCAGAAACCGGACAGTCTTCAATGTCCGTTTGATTTTTATTCAGTACCGCTGAAAGCTCTCCCATGACCCAATTGGCCGAAAGCTTGGAATCGGCGCCTGCGTCTAACATCGCCTCGAAATAATCAGCGACGGCTTTTTGCGACGTTAACACTTCGGCGTCGTAATCGCTAAGGCCTAATTCACTGACAAAACGTTGTTTTTTCTCCGTTGGTAGCTCGGGTAAATTGGAGCGAATTTGTTCCAGAAGTTCATCATCAACCTCAACCGGTAATAAATCAGGGTCGGGAAAATAGCGGTAATCATTCGCCTCTTCCTTGGAGCGCATTGAGCGTGTTTCGTTCTTCACAGAATCATACAGACGCGTTTCCTGCACCACCGATCCACCCTCTTCCAAAATATCTTGTTGGCGCTCGACTTCCAGGTTAATGGCTTTTTCTAAAAACTTAAAGGAATTAATGTTTTTCAACTCAGCGCGAGTGCCGAGTTTTTCCGCACCTTTTTTACGAATCGACACATTAGCATCGCAACGGAAAGAGCCCTCTTGCATGTTGCCATCACAAATACCAATATACTGCACCAGTGCATGGATTTTCTTGGCATAGGCCACCGCCTCTTTGGCACTACTCATATCAGGATCTGAAACAATTTCCAATAGCGGCGTGCCCGCACGATTTAGATCAATCGCAGTGTAGTCATCGTAAAGGTCATGAATGGATTTTCCAGCATCCTCTTCTAGGTGCGCTCGAGTAATACCGACTTTTTTCGTTTTACCTTCTTCAGTAGTGATTTCAATTTCACCCTCACCCACAACGGGCAATTCAAATTGGGATATTTGATAGCCTTTCGGAAGGTCTGGATAAAAGTAGTTTTTACGGTCAAAAATAGAGCGCTTATTAACTTTGGCACCCACTGCCAAGCCAAACCTAATAGCCATTACCACCGCTTCTTTGTTAAGCACCGGTAACACACCCGGAAGGCCCAAATCAACCGCACAAGCTTGTGAATTAGGGATGGCACCAAAAGCTGTTGATGCACCTGAAAAAATCTTAGATTTTGTTTTAAGTTGAGAGTGAATCTCTAAACCAATAACTGTTTCCCACGCCATGCTACACTCCCTCAGGCATCTGTGCATGCCAATCGGTTTGACCTTGGAATTGATGCGCCACATTAAGCAACATCTCTTCAGACCAGTAATTGCCAATAAGCTGTAAACCAACCGGCATCTTGTTTGAAAAACCTGCGGGAATACTCATTCCTGGAAGGCCTGCTAAATTTAATGAAAGTGTATAAATATCAGCAAGGTACATAGAAACAGAATCTTTAAATGCGCCCAAATCAAAGGCTGTAGTTGGTGATACCGGACCCATAATCACGTCAACATCTTGAAAGGCTTTTTTGAAGTCTTCACTGATTAAATGACGGACTTTTTGCGCTTTTAAATAATAAGCATCGTAATAGCCGGCAGAGAGTGCGTACGCGCCAATCATAATACGTCGCCTCACCTCAGCACCAAAACCCTCCGAACGCGATCTTAAATAGAGATCTTCAAGGTCTTTAGGGTCTTCGCAACGATAACCGTAGCGAACGCCATCGAGTCTTGAGAGATTAGACGAGCACTCACACGGTGCCACAATGTAGTAGGTTGGTATCGCATGAGCCGAGTTTGGCAGGGATATCTCCTGAACACTGGCGCCCATCGCTTCAAATTCTTTAACAGCAGCCATTACCGTCTCAGCAACACCACTATCCAAACCTTCAGAGAAAAACTCTTTAGGTAGGCCAATTTTCAAACCTTCAATAGAATTTCCTAAATTTTTAGTGTAATCAGGCACTTCACGATCCACACTGGTGGAGTCTTTATCATCAAAGCCCGCCATCACATTCATCACCAAAGCAGCGTCTTCTGCCGTTTGTGTCAATGGGCCGGCTTGGTCGAGGCTGGAAGCATAAGCAATCATGCCATAGCGCGACACTCTACCGTAGGTCGGCTTAATACCCGTAATGCCGCATAAGCTCGCAGGTTGGCGAATACTGCCACCTGTGTCTGTACCTGTTGCAAAAGGCGACAAGCGCCCCGCCACCGCGGCAGCCGAGCCACCCGACGAGCCGCCAGGTACTTTATTCTTATTCCAAGGGTTTTTCACAGGACCATAATAAGACTTTTCATTGGAAGATCCCATTGCAAGTTCGTCCATATTGGCCTTACCCAGCATGATCATATCCGCTGAATTTAGCTTGTGACTCACTGTAGCGTCATACGGCGAAATAAATGGATCGAGTATTTTAGAGCCCGCTGAGGTTTTTACACCGGTCGTACAAAAAATATCTTTGTGCGCGTACGGTATGCCCGTTAATATGCCAGCACTACCATTCGCTATTTTCTCGTCTGCCGCTTTTGCTTGATCAAGAGCCAAGTCATCGGTCACGGTAATAAACGCATTTAGATCAGACCGGTTTATTCGAGACAGAAAATGCTCGGTCAATTCAACCGATGAAAATTCTTTGTTTTTTAAGCCTTTTGATAATTCGGCAACGGTTAGTTTGTGCATCATTATTCAATCACCGTTGGCACTAAGAAGTGACTTTGGCCAGTTTGCGGCGCTATTGCCTGGAACGCTTCAGACTGATCGGTCTCACTCACCTCATCTTTTCTCAGGCGTTGTGACATGTTCAGCGGGTGCGCCATAGGGCTAACTCCTTGGGTGTCAATCTTAGCCAAATCAGCCATTAAACCGAGAATATTATTAAGTTCAGAGGTTGTTTGTTCAACCTCGCCATCATCAATACTTAGTCGAGCTAAGTAGGCTATCTCTTTAACTTGTTGTTCACTTAAGGACATAATTTATATAGAATTCTAACTAATAAAATCTCTGACAACTTGATTTAAGTTGTCTCCAGAGTAATCTTGAGAAAGGTAGGCGTCGCCAAGCCTCCTCAAAAGGACCAAACGAATATTGCCATCAATAGCTTTTTTATCAACACTCATTGCCGCAAATAATTGCGCCTCAGTAATTTCTTTATTGATCTCGCACGGAAGATTGGCCTGACTCAGTAATTGCACCACTCTCTCAACACAAGCAGCAGTCAAATCACCCTCAAGCTCTGAGAGTTTGGCCGCCATGAGCATACCCACTGAAACCGCTTCACCGTGCAGAAAGGCACCATAACCCAGTGTGTTTTCAATACCGTGAGCAAAGGTATGGCCTAGATTTAACAAAGCCCTTTTTCCCGCCTCAAACTCATCTTCAGCAACAATTCTTGCCTTGTCTTCACACGAGCGAAAAACCGCATCAATCACAAGTGGCACATCTCTGTGCATCAAGCCACCCATGTTAACCTCAAGATCCTTTAAAAAATCTGCATTGCCTAATAAGCCGTATTTAATCACTTCCGCCATGCCGGCTGAAAATTCTCTCTGATCAAGCGTATCAAGCGTATCGACATCAATCAGCACTGCTTTTGGTTGGTGAAAAGCGCCAATCATATTTTTACCCAGCTCGTGATTCACGCCGGTTTTACCACCGACACTCGAATCCACTTGCGACAACAAAGTGGTTGGTATTTGGATGAAATTAACACCGCGCTGATAAGAGGCCGCGGCAAAACCTGTCATATCACCCACAACGCCACCACCAAGCGCAATTAAGGTGACACTGCGGTCAAATTTTGCACCGAGTAAAGCATCAAAAATAGTATTGACTGTCTCTAGGGTTTTGTATTGCTCGCCATCCGGCAGAATGGTGATTTCAACTTGATAATCATCCAGTAATTCGCAAACCGCTTGCAGATACAAAGGAGCAACCGTTGTGTTGGTGACAATCATCACCTGCTTGCCGTGGATATGTTTATCCAAATAGCTTTTATCCGACAACAGCCCGGCTCCGATATAGATCGGATAAGACTTATCGCCCAAATCTACATGCAGTGTTTTTAACTCAGATGCCATTATGCAAAAACTCGCTTTTCACCCTCACCCGTGACGTTCTCCACGCAACGACCACACAACTCAGGGTGTTGATCATTTTTGGCAACGTCCTCACGATGATGCCAACATCTAACACATTTCTGATGCGCACTTTTATTCACAAGTATAGCCAGAGATTCGCCGATTTCAAGCGCATTGCTTGGCTTGTCAGCAATTTTATGCACGCGTGCAGCTGAAGTAATAAAAACAAAGCGTAACTCATCACTCAATTCATTCAATGCCTCAAATGATGCGTCATCACAGTAAATATCAATTTCTGCATCAAGAGATGAGCCGATGGTTTTATCACGGCGCATTTCTTCTAATTGTTTGCGAATGTGGGGATTAATATCCCTTGCCACCTCAATAGATTGATTGCTGTACTCTCCCGCAAGATTTTCATACCAAGTCTCTAGGAAAATACTGTTGTCGGCCGTTCTAGGCATATGTTGCCACATTTCTTCTGCAGTGAACGAAAGCACTGGCGCCAACCAGCGCACCATTGCTTGAGAAATATGATACAAGGCGCTTTGTGCAGAACGACGTGCAAGAGAATTTGTTTGTGTTGTATATTGACGATCTTTAATAATATCAAGATAAAAACCACCCAGATCATTGATGCAAAAATTAAGTATTTGCTTCATTACATGGTGGAAATTATAATCATTGTATTCAGCAATTACTTGCTCTTGCAACTCGACTGTTTTGGCAACAATCCAACGATCCAACGCCAACATCTGGTCAGACTCTACAAGATCGCTACTCGGGTCAAAGCCCTGCATATTGGCCAGCATAAAACGCATTGTGTTGCGAATACGACGGTAACCATCAGCACTGCGTTTTAGAATTTCATCCGAAACCGTCATTTCGCCAGTGTAGTCAGTACTGCCAATCCACAGCCTCAAAATATCAGCACCCAATGAATTGACCACTTTTTGCGGCGGGATAACATTGCCAACAGATTTGCTCATCTTGTGGCCGTTTTGGTCAACCGTAAAGCCATGTGTTAACACCTGCTTATACGGCGCCCTGCCATGAATCGCACACGAGGTAATTAATGACGATTGAAACCATCCACGATGCTGATCAGAGCCCTCTAAGTATAAGTCTGCAACATCTGTCAAATAATCTCTGCTTCTTAAAACTGCATAATGACTGACACCAGAGTCAAACCAAACATCAAGTGTGTCGGTAGTTTTTTCGTATTCTGACGCCTCTGCGCCAAGAACGTCAGAAGTTTCCAAAGCAAACCACGCATCAATACCGTCTTTTTCAATTTTTTTAGCCACCACTTCAAACAAAGACTCAGTATCTGGGTGTAATTCACCTGTTTGCTTATGCACAAATAAAGTAATTGGCGCACCCCAGAATCTTTGACGGGAAATACACCAATCTGGGCGACTGCCGACCATCAGCTCGATGCGTTTTTGACCCCAGTCTGGAATCCACTTTACCGATGGAATTTCAGCGTTGACTGTATCGCGTAAATTGTTTTTTGTCATGGAAACAAACCACTGCGGCGTCGCTCTAAAAATAACTGGCGTTTTATGGCGCCAACAATGTGGATACGAGTGTGACAGCGGCGCGTGATAAACTAGTGCGTTATTGGTCTTGAGTAGTTCAATAATCGTAGCATTGGCCTTGAAGATAAATTCACCGCCAACATGCTCAACATATTCAAAGAACACACCTCGTCCATCGACCGGGCAATCAACTGGCAAATCATAGTGCAGGCCAACTGCGTAGTCTTCTTGACCATGCGCGGGTGCTGTATGCACAGCGCCAGTACCGGTTTCTGTAGTTACATGGTCACCCAAAATAATTGGCACCTGCTTATCTAAAAATGGATGTTGAAGCAGCATGCCTTCAAGCTCACTACCCTTGTATCTAGCTGCCTGCACAGTTGCGTCGTCAAACCCAAAACGCTCAATAGCTGACTCTTGTAGGTCGGCGGCCAAAAGATATGATTGACTAGGTGTATCAACCACAACATAATCAAGATCTGGATGTAACGCCACCGCCTCATTAGCAGGCAGCGTCCACGGCGTTGTTGTCCAAATAACAACTGAGGTTGGCTTTGTCAAATCAAGCACGTCACTTTGAATAATTCTAAAAGCAACATCAACTGCATCAGAGGTTTTGTCTTTGTACTCAACCTCTGCCTCAGCTAGGGCGGATGAACACTCAGTGCACCAATGAACAGGCTTATAGCCCTTAGATAGATGGCCGTTTTCGACGATTTTTCCTAAAGCGCGGACAATGTCAGCTTCGTAGTTAAAGTTTTTTGTGAGATATGGATTGTCCCATTCGCCCAAAATTCCTAAGCGCTTGAAATCAACTTTTTGTTTGTTAATTTGCTGATCTGCATAATCACGACATGCTGTTCTAAAGTCGTCGGCGTTAATCTTATGGCCAACCTTGCCTTTCTTCTTTTCAACGTTGTGCTCAATAGGTAGACCATGACAATCCCAGCCCGGAACATATGGCGCATCATAACCAGAAAGCGTTTTACTTTTAACAATAATATCTTTTAAGACTTTATTGACCGCATGGCCGATGTGTATATCGCCGTTGGCGTATGGAGGGCCGTCATGTAAAACAAAGGTTGGTTTACCTTTAAATTTATCCCTAATTTGTTGGTACAAATCACCCTTCTCCCACTCGGATAAAAAGCCACCTTCACGATTGGCTAAATTTGCCTTCATTGGAAAGCCCGTTGCGGGTAAATTTAAGGTGGATTTATAATCTGACATGAAGCTGAGAAATAATAAGGCACAAAGGCGTTATTATACTTCAGGTACAAGGATTGTTGCTATCGAAAATGCTGCTGAAAATACGCTATTTTGGCAAAAAATTAGTACTACTTATTAGCTCGATAAGTTGACTAATTTCAGCAAAGCTTCAACTTGTTTTGGCTTGAGATGCTCCACTCTATTTGCACGCAGGTCA
>Ga0105352_1000379_pt1 | contig 26625 bp, 24 predicted proteins | sample EN8Hudsemesocosm_FD_83507 | JGI IMG/M metagenome (GOLD analysis project Ga0105352, IMG submission 83507) | Methane-oxidizing microbial communities from mesocosms in the Hudson Canyon - EN8B Hudson Canyon | ecosystem: Environmental > Aquatic > Marine > Cold seeps | place: Hudson Canyon...
CGAAGTGCTCGCGCAGACGGGGCATAAGTAAAGAATTAAGTAATTGATAAATTTAAAAACCTGAAATTTGTTTGGAGAAATATTAATGAAGTTACACGGACTTATTATGTCACCCTATGTTCGTAAAGCCATAGCTGCTCTTGCTATTAAAGGCTTGGATTTTGAGCAGAAAGACCAAATGCCTTTTGTGGATGATCCTGAATACCGCAAGATTAGCCCACTGGGCAAGATTCCGGCATTGGAAGATGGTGATGCCGTTATGTGTGACTCAACCATTGTGTGTGAATACCTTGACGAAGCTTACCCCGAGAATCCCGTGTACCCGAAAAACCCGGCTGATCGCGCAAAAGCCCGTTGGTTGGAGGAATATGGTGACGATAAAGTGGGCCCAAACGCATCGGGCTTATTCTTTCATAAGTTTGTAATGCCCATGATCTTTAAACAGCCAACGGATGAAGCGGCTATAGCCAAGATTATTGATCAGGATCTGCCACCGATATTGGATTATCTTGAATCCCAAGTACCAGAAGAAGGCTTTTTCTTCGGTGACTTTTCTATGGCTGATCTCAGTTTAGTGTCTGGGTTTTTCAATGCTGAGTATGCAGGCTACACCGTTGATGCAGAGCGTTGGTCGAAGACAGCCGCATTCATCGAGCGCGTACGGACTTATCCGGTAATGACGAAGATACTTGGAGATGAAGCTAAACTTATTGCTCTTATGGGGTAGTACTGCTTGAGGTGATTGTTTTTCTTTGAGAGGTTTGTTTATTGTTTTCTACAGGTGAATACTGGATTGATTCTGCTTACGGAATCATAAATAAACTTATGTTGATGCTGTATTCATTAAATCATTTGGCCCGAAGGATAAATTGATAATGATCAAAATTAGAGTTGAACGTGTAATTAATAAAACCCCTGAAGAAGTATTTGACGCCATTTCAGACCATGAAAACTACAAGCGTTTTCCTAGATTCAATGATTCCAAATTACTTCAACCTGGCAAGACAGAGAAGAATGGATTGGGTGCGCGACGATATATTTCCGCTGGCAGTAGCTCCGTTGAAGAAATTATTACTTGCTTCGAAAGACCCTCTCGGATGGATTATCACGTTGAAGTAATGAAGCCAGCTATCCCCATGATTCATACAAAGGGGGAAGTCACCATGGTGCCCCACAATGGAAAAACAAAAGTGGTATGGATTTCTGAAGGGCATATAGAGATTCCTATTCTCGGTTTTATTCTTGAGAAAATATCTAATCGTCTGGGGTCAAGATTGTTTGATGGCGTTCTAAAATACATTGATCAGCACTAAGTTGAATGGATGGATGTTTAGCCTTGATATTGAACTTTGATTGGTAGTGAGCAATGAGAACAGCTGACTGAGCGGAGCTATGAAAGCGGAAAATACTAAAGCAAAGCGGGGCAGACCTGCAGGTAGTCAGGCGGATACTCTCATTCTAATGGGTGCCATAAGAGCATTTACTAAGCACGGATTTAGTAACTGTACCGTAGCACACATACTTGAAGAGTCGGGTTGTTCACGTACAAATTTCTATCGATTCTTTAAAAATAAAGAAGAGATATTTACAAGATTAATCTCAGTCAGCTTTGAAAGACTAGAGGAAAATCTTAGCGAAAGCTTTTTGGATGGGAAGAAATTTAAAACGCTTGATTCTCAGCTTGAGCAGTTTTTTACACTGCATTATGAGGGGTGTTTTTCATTAGGTGAGCTAGTGCCAATTATGTTTGAGGCCCATAACTCTCACCCAGAACATCACCATTTATGTGATGGCGTAAGAAGCAGCCAGATCAACATTATCTTGAAGTTATTGCAGAATAACGGTAAGCCGGCACCAGATTTATTATTGCTGGATGCGTTAGTCGCCGGTATGGAACGCATCCTAAAAGTAATCTCAACTGAGAATATTGAGGTTGAGGAGAAAACAGGTAAGGCGGTGGTATTAACCATGACTTTGTTTGCCCCGGTTCTTACAAGTAGTTCTTAAAATTAGTGCTTAAAAGTAGTCAATGAATTGATGGGGTTTTAAATTTAATACCCTAAATTGGAGAGAATAAAATGAAAAACGAGTGGATGATATACGGTGCTAATGGATACAGCGCTCAACTGGCCGCAGAGAAGGCTGTGAAGCAGGGTTTAAAACCTATTCTTGCGGGCCGTAATAAAAGTGCCGTTGAGGCCGTGGCTAGTAAACTGGGTTTAGAGTCACGGATTTTTAGCCTAGATAGTGTTGATGAAGTGGCTAAACAATTAGCTGATATCAAAGTGGTGAGCCTGTGTGCAGGCCCTTTTTCCGCAACTGGCATGGTTATGATGCAGGCCTGTATTAAAGCGGGTACTCATTACACGGATATCACCGGCGAAATTCCTGTATTTGAATTTTCGCAATCGAAAGATTTGGAAGCCAAGCGTGCAAAAGTGGTGCTTTGCAATGGGGTTGGCTTCGATATTATTCCTACAGACTGCCTGGCTAACCGCTTACAACAGGAATTACCAGACGCCACTCATTTAACCATGGGTTTTGATGGTGAGTTCGGTGTAAGTCCTGGCACCGCTAAGACCATGGTAGAAACCATCGGCGAAGGCATGAAGGTGCGTCGTAATGGCGAGTTGGTTTCAGTAGGGCGTGGTTTCGAAATGCGTAAGATCGATTACGGAAAAGGCGAAGAGCGCTTATCGTCCGTGATTCCTTGGGGCGACCTTTCTACGGCCTATTGGCAGACTAAAATTCCAAATATTTCGATTTATATGCCCTTTAAAGGACCTAAGTTCAGCATCTACATATTCCCACTTATTAAATCGTTGATGAAAATTAAGGCCGTTCAAAACTTTGCCAAAAAGAAAATTGACGCCAAAGTGAGTGGCCCCAATGAGAAAACCCGTGACGCAGACGAAACTTACCTGTGGGGTGAAGTGAAAAATGCGGCAGGTAAAACTGTTACCGCGCGAATCAAAACGCTGAATGGATACACAGTTACTATGGATGGCATTATTGCTACCGCTAAATTCCTATTGGGATATGAGGGTGAAGGTGGTTGTCTGACGCCGTCCCAGTTAATGGGGAGCGATTTGGTTGAACAGCTACCGGGTGCGACTACGTTTAAGCTAGCCAGCTAAATCCAATAGCTGCTTCGGTTTAAATAAACGAATCGATCCTTTTTAAAGATGGGAGGGGTAGTCTAACTACCGCTCCCATTTTATAGAACGATTCGACATCACAGTATTTGCACAAATACATTTCGATCAACTTAGGTTTCGAATAAATACATTAGGAGATCTCAATGAAATTACTCGCTCGCATTACGGGCATTGCCGTTATACTCGGCTTGAGTGCTTGTACCGGTATGAATCAAGTTAACCCCGAATCACCTTTGCAGCCTAAGTACAGCGCGGAAGCTCGTGAACTCGGTCAGCTTAAGGTTGATACCATCACGAAGGCGCCTATTCAGTACTTCGGTGCCGTTCAGCTTAATACTACGCCAGAAGAAGCATACCGTTACGTGGGTGATCTTGAGTCCATCAGTGAGTGGCTTCCCATCGCCGAAAAAGTTACTAAACTTGATCACAGTAATTCCCAAACACCAGGCCAATCAGGTCAAGGCACCTTGAGATACGTAGAAGCTGCTTTAGGCGACGGAGTTGTTGAAACTATTACTTATTGGGAAGACGGTGTGGGCTACGGCTACAGCATCCCTGATAGTGCGGGCCTTCCCATGACAGGACATCTAGCTGTACTGCAAGTAGAGAGCGATGGTAGCGGAGGCGCTCTGGTGACTTACCGCCAATACTTCACCCCAGCAGATTCTTTGCCAGGTAAACTTTCGTCTCATATTGGACGCATCGTACTTAACATGGCTCTTGATAATCTAGTAGAGAAATTCGATGGCGAAGTTCTGTAATAGAACGCCAGCTCAAAAACGCCTCTCTTTACTTTCGTAATTAGAGGTGGTCTTGTGTGACGTGGCCTGCGCTAGGTTATCAGTTTTTAGATCATGATTTTTGGAGAAAGTTAAATGAATACAGAGTGGATGATATACGGCGCCAACGGTTATAGCGCGCAACTGGCCGCAGAAAAAGCAGTAAAAGAAGGGTTGAAGCCTGTTCTTGCGGGTCGAAATAAACCGGCTATTGAAACTCTGGCAAATAAATTGGGCCTTCAGGCACGAATTTTCGATCTTTCTAATATTGATGTGATTGCTAAGCAGTTGGAAGACGTGAAAGTTGTTAGTCATTGTGCCGGACCATTTTCTGCCACGGCAGAGCCTATGATGAAAGCCTGTATTAAAGCGGGCACGCATTACACGGATATCACCGGTGAAATGGATGTGTTTGAAACTGCACAGAATTTGGATGCAGAAGCGAAAAAAACAGGTACGGTTTTATGTGGTGGCGTTGGTTTTGATGTTATTCCCACCGATTGCATGGCGAACTATTTAACCAAAGCATTGCCTGATGCAACTGAACTTACCATGGGCTTTCATGGCACTATGGCTTTGAGTCCGGGAACAGCAAAAACCATGGTAGAAAGCCTGAGTGAGGGGATGAAGGTGCGCCGTAATGGCAAGCTGATTTCCGTTGGACGTGGTTTTGAAATGCGGAAAATAGATTTTGGTAAAGGTGAACGTTTATCATCGGTTATTCCATGGGGTGATCTGTCAACCGCTTATTGGCAAACCAAAATCCCCAAAATCACCGTATACACACCCTACAATGGTAGTAAGTTGGGCATCTACTTCTTCCCGGTAATAAAAAACTTAATGAAAATTAAGGCGCTTCAAAATTTCGCTAAAAAGAAAATCGAAGCCAAGGTAAAAGGCCCGAGTGAGAAGGCACGGGCAGCAGGGGATACCTATGTATGGGGCGAGGTAAAGAATAATTCTGGAAAAACAGTAACAGCACGAATTAAAGTGCCTAATGGTTACACGGTAACTATGGATGGCATTATTATCACCGCAAAATTCTTGTTGGAATATGACGGCTCGGGTGGTTGTTTAACACCATCACAAATAATGGGTAGTGAATTGGTTGAACAGTTGCCGGGTGCGACGTCGTTTAAACTCGCTAGTTAGACAGAGCCAAGATTCAGAGATTAAACGCCCCTTTGGAGGAGTACTATAATAGTAATGGTATGTAAGTAGTCATTATTAAGGGAGCGTGGCAGAGGGGGAGAGCACGGACTGAATAAGTGATCAACATTACCTGCGAGTGATAGCGTATAAGTCACTCGCAGGAGTTACATGTTTCTAGTGGTAAAAACCCAGGTTACATTGTTTGATGTATGCAGGGAGGACGCCATGATATTTAAGAATACCCTATTTGCACTCATGCTTATTTCACTTTGTGATTACTCTGCTGCGGAGGAGTTAAGCAGAACCCTGGGTGTGCTTAAGACAAATGAATACATAGTTATTATTGCAAAGGAGACAGACCACAACTTATACACAGTGAAAAGCGAGAACGGCACCATATTGGGTGACCAATTATCCAAGGTGCCGCTAGCCACAAAATTTCCTGAATTAGTGGAGCTAGTGAATACTGGTATTGCCGACGATGCTAGCCTGAACCCTCGTCTTATTAAGTCAGCGCCAGATAAAAGTATTAGTGATACCTATAGGTAGGCAGGAATTGGGCGGGAAAGGCCTTGTTTAGCGTATAGCACCGAGTGCTCATTAATTAGATGCTTCTACTGTCTGCCTTAGCAAGAGTATAAAGGGTTTAGCCAATGTTATTGCTAGGAGTTTACTCTAGAGTGATTGCAATATTGAAAATAGGTGGGGAGTAGCGAAATGATAGTGAAAAAAATCTTAGTGACAGGTGCGGGTACCGGTATTGGTCGGGATACGGTTAAAGCACTAAGCTCACAGGGTCATACCGTCATTGCAACCACCTATTCAGAGGAGCAGGCTGAGCAACTGCGCCGAGAAATTGATAGTACGGTACAGGTCTTTAAGCTGGATATTACCGATGCTAACGATAGAGAAAAAATTGCCGATCTCGATCTTGATGTTCTGATCAACAATGCGGCCCTGGGTGATTCAGGGTCGCTAGCCGAAGTGGACATAGACCGAGTACGAAAACTGTTCGAAGTGAATGTGTTTTCAACCCTGGCGCTGAGTCAGGTTGCGATAAAGAGTATGGTGGCGAGAGGGGGCGGTACGGTGATTTTTATCAGCTCTATTGCTGGGCGTGTGCCAATGCCGTTTTTAATGCCGTACTCCATGACCAAATTCGCCTTGTCCGCGGCTGCTGCAGGATTAAGGGATGAAATGAAGGTGTTGGATAAAGGTATTAATATCACCGTTGTTGAACCAGGTGCATTTCATACCGGATTCAATCAATCGATGTCGGGAAGTAAATTTGAGTGGATGGAGAAGGGATCGCTTTTTTCAACGGAACAAATCGAGAAAGTTAAGAATAAGGAAAATAGAGAGTTCAAATTCCTCGAGGCAAAGTCAACAAAGTCGATTGTTGATAAAATTGTTATAGCGGCAGGGTCAACTCGTCCGAAACTACGTTATGTAGCACCCTGGATACAGGGTGTCTTTATACAGTTGGCTCGGATATTTGGGAAATAGTTAGAGGTGTTCACTTAGTTTGGTACTCGTTGTAACGGCGTTCCAGGTCGGCCTGATAGGCTGTCTTTCTGCTAAGCTTTGAGTGATTGGATGCGGGGTAATTAGGAATACTATAAATGTTACGATTTGTCTTATCGGGGCTTATTTGGAGTCTTGTTTTTTCCCCGTTAAGTGCATCAGCACAAGAAAAGAAAACTATTCGCTGGTTAGGGTGGGAGCAGGTCCCGAATTTTATTTCTCAGGGCCCATTCCAAGGGGAGGGTATTGGTGACTCCTTTACTCGACTGCTTCAGAATAAACTTACACAATACAATCACAAATTATTGATAAGCAATGCCCGTAGGTATCATCGCCTTATTCGTGAGGAAGATGTCTGCGTTGCTTGGGCCTGGATTGTCCCAGGCAGTAGAAATTTCCGAACACATAGCCGGCCAATTTCCCTGGCACCTAGAACGGGAATACAAACACTGAAATCAAAACAACATCTATTTGGGAAACCAGAGGATACCCTTTCTTTAGCTAAGCTCTTAGCTAACCCGGCGATTAAGTTAGGGTATCTACAAGAAATGACGTATTCAAAAAAAGTCCATGAGTTGCTTGATCAGTATCAGGGCCAGAAAAATATACTATATTCTTCACGCAATGCGGTTGAATTCAGTTTAGCGATGTTAGATAGCAATCGTGTGGATTATTTCTTTGGTTTTTCAGCACAGGCAATCTATGACGCGAAAGTAAAAGGGATCCCCAATAAATATCAGTTCTATGATATTGAAGAAATGGCGATGTATACCAGCATGCACACCCATTGCTCGAAATCACCCTTCGGTATGAAAATTATGGAAGAGGTTAAAAATATTCTCACCGATGATGTGCTAATGGAGCACCTTGCCACATTCGAAAAATGGTATGGAAACAACAGCGCCTATCGAGAGGCTTTTATGGATTATGTTATCAAACAAAAACCTCACACATTGGTTAGTAATCCAGGCCAGTAAAAGTTGCATGCTTTAAGTGCCATGTTTGTGTCATTTCCTGCCAAAGCTATGTCTGCATATTTATAACGTGATTGGTTTCGTTATACTCAGTTTGTGATAATTGCCGCAGAGTAAATAATTCATTTCTCTGGTGAGTGGTTATTCCTATCAAATACTTTGCCTGATTAAGGCGACAATAACGGAATATTCTGCAATGATAAAGAAACAGATTTTGCTAGTGGCTATCTTTGCGATTACAAATGCCTTATTTGTAAATGCTGAGGCTAAAGATGGTGCCATTAATGGATGTGGCGAAAAAGAGAAAGGCACTGTTATCGTCGGTGCATGGTCCGGTAAAACACAAGCCTTCTTAGCATCATATAAAAGCGCAAGAGTTGACTATCAGTACGACGTTGTTGAAAAAATGATTCAGCAAAAACGTGTTAAGCAGCTTGAGGCTGATAGCTCAGTCTGCGTTCTAGGGCGAGGTGGAAGTACTAATAGCGTACATGTGAAAGGTCTGAATGAAACAAAAGGCTATTGGGTTGACCAAGCAGATTTCGAGTCCAAACAATAGCGCTTTAGTGAAAGAGGCTGACTAATGACTCCCTCGGGTTTCTTAGTCAGTCTTTACTATGGAATGATTAAACGCAGATGCAATTAATGATAATGCGTGCACGTTAGGTAATAGGTTGGACGACAGCTTCCCTTTGCTTTGATAATTCAAGTACGCGTTTTTCTATATCAGCTTCCAGTAAAAGTATTCGGTCTTGCCCCCAAACACCAAGCGCGGGGGATTTTCCACCGGAAACACGGAAGCTTGGGACGCCCCACAGGCCCATGTCATACATGTCTTGCAAGTTTTTATCGAACTCCGCTTCCCAGTCAGTGTTACCCATAATTTTTGATGCGGCAGTCCAATCTAAACCAGCGTGTTCAACAATGGTTTTCATACCGGCATCGGTCGCTGAGTCAATCCGGCGCGCAAAGGTGCAATCAAGAAATGCAGCAAGTAGATCCATTTCTTTACCTTGCTCTCTGGCCCAGGGAAAGAGGGAATAACAATTGCGAATGGGGTCGCCAGTACAATCGATGACATCGCCATAGGGCATACCGAGGCGACGAGCTTCACGGGCCGCGTCTGAGTACACATAAGTGGCTTGAATCATAAGCGCATGATCGTATTCACCGTTACGCATAATAATCGGCAGTACAGGTCGCACGACAAAATTAACCCCTGTTTGTTTTACCAAGTCCAATACCCGTGGTACAGCAACGGCGGTGTAAGGGCTACGTATAGATGGGAAAAATTCCAGCGTAATTTTGCTGTTATCCATGTGCGGTACTTGATTTGTTTGCCATTGAGCTTCCTTGGGGCGCGGAACAACAACACCGTGCTTGTTAGGGTTACGGGCACCTTGCGATATAAGACGCTCCTCCAAGTAGTTCATGCGATCAACACCAAGGAACCATTCGCCGCTGTAGTAGAAAGTTGAGCCATAAACGTAACCTAACTTAAGCCTATAACTCTCAGCCTCCGCAATTTTTTGTTCTGTTATTTCTGGTGTTGCGCGATTAAAACTCTCCAGCGCATTTCGGTCGTTTTCCCATAGTGCTTTGCCAACGGGTTCTGCCAGTTCGAAAAAAGTACCTTCATTGATTGCGTAGGCCAAAATTTGATCGGCTAAGGCTTTAAGGTCTGAATTAGGTTGTTCGCTTACCGTTGGAAAATTTAATCCATAGTAGGGGGCGATACTAATGGCGTCATCACGACAGAATTTTCGATAGTCTTCTGACCTGTTGGTGGCAATCATTTTTTTATCTTGGGAGCCTACCAAATGTGGTCTGAAGTCTACGTCATAGTGGGAGAGTAGCGGTATAAGAATTTGGGCGACTAGCTGGCTGTAGGGATCATCTGTTTGGTGAAAGTATTCTACACAGCGGCGTTCACCTTTCTTAAGTCGTTGTGCTTCATGGCGAAAGTGAGCGTCTTCTATGTGCTGTTGGCTGGACCATAAACGGACTTTCTTGGTCATAAAGGCTCGAAGAAAGTTGGTATTATAAAAACGGTCTTTTAGAGACAAGAGCAAATTCATTATTCATCCTGTTTTAGTATTTGGCCTTACCTAATCGCAAGACAGCTAATGGCATATCTACACTACAAGAAAATAGATAGAGTACATTGTCCAATATGGCCAATCTATATTCGATCATGGCCAATCATTATGTAGCCATCATTACTTTGAATATATGACGGGTAAAGTCACACTATCTATCACTTGTCGATATTCGGTGGCTGCGCAATATCGGGTTCTCCCGGGAGAGTGACTTTTGTTCTGTTAAAGCTGCTTTAGCAAACTACGTCTTGAGCTAGCTGCTGTTGACTGTACTCATAATTGTTTGAATAGAAGCTTAGAGTAGAGCGATGGTTAAGAATATGTTTATCCATTGAAGTGGATACTGAAGATATTTTCGATTAAGAATGTAATGAAATCGGCGGCTAAAGCCATGGTTCAGGGAGGTGATCTCGGTTGTAATACCATCTCTTCGAGACGATATCTGGGTTGTGAGCGCGGTCTATAGCCGTCACTTGATTGGTGCTTGCTGTTGAGCGCATTGATCAGTTTATTCGTGCAGATTATGTCTTTAAATATCAGGAAGAGGTTTTGTGTGCCAGCGATGATTCTTGTTTCCTGAGCCCAAGCCTCAGAATAACAAGGGCAGCGCATGCAGAAGTTAACCGTATCCACCAAGATGACCTATGGTGTCGGGCAGATTGCGGAACAGATCAAGACCCAAGGTTTTGATCTGTTCGTCTTTTTTTATTTTAGTCAAATATTGGGGTTGGAAGGTTGGCTGGTAGGGTTGGCAGTAAGTTCTGCCATTATCTTTGATGCCATTAGCGATCCGCTGATGGGGTCCCTATCCGATAATCATAGGTCTCGTTTTGGCCGCCGTCATCCCTTTATGTTGTGGGCAGCATTTCCTTTAGGGTTATTCTGGGCGCTACTGTTTTTCCCGCCAGCGGGCTTGGGGCAGCTGGGGTTATTTCTCTGGTTGGCGACTTTTGCCATTCTGGTGAGGTTAGCGATGACCCTGTATCTGGTCCCATACCTTGCCTTGGGTGCTGAACTTGCCGGTACTTATCAAGAGCGTACCGACATTGTGAATTACCGTGTCATGTTTGGCTTGGTTGGCGGTGTACTTACCTCTGTAGTGGGGCTTGGTTTTTTCTTCCCTGAATCATCTGAGTTTGAACACCGGTTGCTTAACCCCGAGGGATATCCCAGCGTGGCAATATTTGGTGGAATTATGATGGCCACGGCTATTTTATTTACCACCTTGGCTACTAGGCGTCATATTGCGCAACTGCCGAAGGCACCTGAATCACCGATTCCTTTTTCCCTGCAGCGTATTATTTCAGAATTTAAAATAGCCTTTAATAGCCCATCTTTTAGGGCGCTGTTTTTTGGTATGTGTTTCAGTGCTATCTCATTCGGGCTATACCAATCGGTTGCCGTACATATTAATGTCTTCTTCTGGCGTTTGTCTCATCAGGAAATTGCCATCTTGATGGGTATGTATGTTCCCGCTTTTATTACAGGAGCTATCCTATGCAAATGGTTACACAGCATCTACGATAAAAAACCCGTGTTACTCCGAGCGGTGCTGATGACTTCTAGCATGAGTACGGTGCCTATTATTGCCCACATGTTTGGTTACTTTCCGCTGGATGCTGATGGCGAACCTAAGTTGTCCTACTTGATGTTGGTTTCCTATATTTTTGCAACGGGCATGGCCACCGCTATTATAACCAGTGGTTCAATGATGGCTGATGTGGCCCATGAAAACACCTTGAAAAACGGCGTTAATCAGGAAGGTGTTTTTTTGAGCGCGATTTCTTTTTCGGGGAAGCTCTCTTCAGGTCTAGGGCACTTACTGGCGGGTATTTTTTTATCCTTGATTAATTTCCCAGTAAAAACCAAAGATCCAAGTACGATAGAATTCAGTATGGTGCAAAACCTCGGAGGCATATGCCTAGTTTCCGCATTCATCAGTATTGTTGCCATTTTCTTCTATCGGATGTACACCTTGTCAAAAAGCGATTTTCATCCAGAAACTGTTGATGACAAATGCGTGGACAAGGATGAGATTCCTGTGACAACTCCTGTCTAATTTAGTGCTAGTGGAAACTGGACGCCTACTGTAGGCAGATTTTTATGCGTGCAATTCAGAATTTTTGGGTGTCGAAGGAACGGTGAAAAGTTTCAGGCAGCTTTATCGCAATACTTTAAAGATGGCAGCCTAAGAAGGTAGTAAGCGGGGAGGCTTATTGTCGATCTTATTCATGCGCATCGCTTGTTGTACAGACTGCTAAAGCTATTAATTGTGTCAGAAGTAGTTATCAGCTTTTTAGCATTATTGCTTTACGATACGCCGCATATATTTTTATTGATCGAGGGCTAATTGTTGGACGCTAAAGTAAAATACAAAAAAGAGCATTACAAATCGACCAACTCTGAAGATATTTTATGGCTCATCCGTAACGATAAGGGCTCGCTTATGGCGTTAAATCTCAAAGATGAAAAGCAGGCCGATACCGAAATAGCGAGACTAGAAGGGGTTGCATATGTTGACGGTCAAGACGACTGAAAGTGTTTGTATATTGCTCCATAGTGGTGACGTGTTGCGGGGTGAAGTTGTCGAGACAGTCGGTGACAGTTTTACCATATTCCACGAAAAGGCCGGAAAAGACAGAGGACTAAAGAAGAGCGATGTCTTAATGCTAATAAACGAGTGTAGCCCCGAAAAGTCCTACTTTAGATATGGTGTAAAACCTTGAGAAAATACTATCTATTAATTGGTAAGCCTACCGTCGGCGACGATAATTTCGAAGTTGTATAGTGATTACGACCGAAAGCTAAGTCTGTTAATTTTACAGAAGGTCCCGTAAATAGAGATCAAGGAATATTACTTAGCGTGATCTGTAGCTTCTAGGTTTCTATTATTGGTATCATTTTTGCTGAGGGGAAATTTCATTAGATGGAAGAAATATCAAGATTCATACACTAAGGTCTTCCATCTTCAGTTAGAGCCTGCGCTTTAATGCCTTTCATGAAATTATCCCAAATCCTAAATCCAAATCCTGAGCTGATTTTCTGCAAGTTCAACTCTTACATTTGTTTTTAGGGCATCCTGTTTTGTTTTCTTGGATAGACGAATGACTTTGTTTCGATTCAGCTGATTATGTCTTGAATTACGGGCTAATCCGACCAGAATAAAGTCAATTCTACTTTCGTTTTTTTGCAGAGTTTGGAGTTCAAATGTCTGCTTTTGTAAAGCTCTGATCTGTTTTTAGATCATATCGACGTCCGTTATGTAGAGCTTTCGCCAATAGTCGTAGTTGTGCTTGATAGCAGCTCACTCTCGTTACCTATTGAAATAACAAGGGGGTATCAGTGAGCATAAATACTTTGCGAACCTTCCCAGCGATTGCCTAAAATTGCAAAATCACCAATGATGCCGGTGGGATTGGTTGGATCCGTTGCACTGACAACGTCTCCGATAAACACCTGGTTAAACGTCTGACTGTTGCTCTTAATCATATTTGAAAAAACAACTTTGCCATCTTCGATATCAAGATCATATTCGGTATAACCGGGACGTATGTAGGTACCGGTAGCCAAGTCCTGGTTATCGCCTAATTCATCAGCGGTCGCGATACGAAATACGCCCATACCGTAAACGCCGATTTGGTTGCCGCCGGCGCCGTCCGTATCTGTGTAGTACACAATATTTCCCCCGATACCATTGGAATTTTCGGTTTGCACATGAAGTCCCGTGCCGTTGGCTTTGGACGAATACAGGCTTTCCCTTCTTATGTGTTTGTTAGCGCTGTTATTCATAAACTGAGCGGCTTGGCTTAGGTTGCCCGGGGTTGATGCTAATAAACCAGCCTTTCCACCTGCGATGCCGTATTTGTCGATAAGAGTATATATGGCTGCAGAGCCCATGTAGGTGGCACCATTGAGCACGGTTAATGTACCTATGTTGCCTTGGCCAGAACCGTCGGCTTTTCCGATATAAATTCCATCCATACGAATATCAATACCATTACCACCACCGCGCAATGTTGCAGCCTCAGCGGTCACGCCATAGTTGGTAATAGGGTCACTGGGTGTTTCTGGGCAAGGGTTTCCGGGTGGTACGCCAAAGCAGTCAGTTACGGTATTAAGGGCAATGGTGTTAGAGGAAAAGCCCATGGTGCGTGGGAGTAGTCCGATATTGCCTAAAAAGTTATTTACTTCGGCACCTTCACCACCGATATTACCGTGAAACATCAGTACACCGTTTTCGGTGGCGTCAATGGTTTGTCCGACAATTTGGACTTCTTGCACAGGTCCGTTCGGTGTTGGTGGGTTGATAAAGTAGGCACCGGGTGAGAAATCGCCGATGGTCAGGTATTTAATACTGATTTCACCCGGACCGCTTGAACCATCACCGTCGCCATCAATATACTTAAATTCTTCAATCGATTGGCGGTAACTTTTATCGATGGTGATACCTTCTTGTCCTGTGATATCACTCAAAACATCATCGTCGAGTGTTTCTAGACTATTAACAGCGAAGGGGGTTGAGGTTAGTAATACCATCACTGATAGATGACACAAGTGATTCATGCGGATTCTCCTTTATCCCAAGGTGGGATAATCCTTGATGTGTTCTTATTATTTATTTTGTTTTTTCTTGTTCTTGATAGAGGAACCGCTCTAAAAATCCTTTAGCCTCTTTCTCAATGGTGGCGCAGTAGATAGATGAAGGAAATAACTAAGGTCGTCAGTGGAGTGGGCGTGGCCGCCATATTTTGTGCTGTGTTGTAAAAAATATAAAAGGGGCGATAACAAATGGAAGTATGCATGCTTTCCAGTTGTTGCCGCCCCTGATTTTCTTCTAGTTTTTTCGTCTTATCTGTTTTTTATGCTTATCGCGTGAGAATCATTTGCTTGATAGCAGCTTCATCATTTTATCAGCGGTTTCTAATCCGGAGTTTTGGTTTTGACCAGTGATTAGGTTGCCATCAACAACCACGTGGGTCGCTAGAAAATCTCTAAACTTAGTTTGGCTTTCAAACAGCGCGCCGACCTTTCGTAGTTCCGCTTCTGGATGCTGTGGTGTTAATTCGATACCGAGCTCTTTAACTTGTTTATCGGTAACCGCAGTTAGTTTTAACCCTTTTACCAGGTTTTCACCGTTTGGTTTTTTAGCCTTTAACAAACCCAATGGCCCATGGCATACGCCGCCGACAATGCGATCCGCCGCATAAGCTTGTGAAATTTTCTGTCCCAGTACATCAGAGTAACCCAGGTCATAGGCTGCACCCCAACCGCCGGCTAGGAAAATAATGTCGTATTTTGTGAAATCTACATTATCAATTTTCAATGAATTATAAATTTTCTGCTGGAATACGGAATCAACCAATGAGCGTTCATCGTGGGGTGAAATAACTGGGAAACGAATTGTTTGCGGATCTACCGGAATTTTACCACCCTTAACGCTGCCTAAATCCACCTTCATGCCATTACGCTTAAACTCGTAATAAGGGTGAGTTACTTCGGAACTAGCAACACCGGTAGCGTCTGCATCTGGGCCCTCGCCGAGGAGATCATGATTCGTTGCGATGATAAGTGCTCTTTTTCCTTTTAGGTCATAAGTTCCCACTTCATAGTCAGGGTGAAAGCCCGCCCACTGCAAAGGCGTGTTATGGGTGCATGCCGTCATACCCAGGATAAGGGCAGCGAATAAAAAAGCTTTGAACTTATACATAACCGGACTCTCTATTAGGATAATAATTAGTTGAAGTAAGTGGGTTGTAAACGCTTATGTAAATTGCGATCCCCGTGGAACTAAGACTATAAGCTAAAAAAAGGCATTGTCATTGTCCCTGTGACGGGATAGTGCGCTAGTAGGCCAATACTATATACAGGCCTTTTACCTTCTTCCTTATTTTTCTGAGTTTCGAGCGCACTTCTCACTATTTGATATATCAATAACAATGTATTCACATAATAAATTTCATAAATAAGTAGTGCAGGCTTAATCTGTTCACTTTATCTTTAATAATCAGTATCTAAGTCTAGGGGTGGTTATGAGTAGGTTAGCAGGAAAGCGAGTTGTTATTACCGGTGCGGGGAGCGGAATAGGTAGAGCCTCCGTGCATAGATTTGTGGAAGAGGGGGCTGAAGTTGTCGCCGTTGACTTGAATGAAGAAGGCCTTCAGGAAACGAAAGAGCTTACCTCTGACCAAAGCAAGGTACATATAATAACCGCTGATGCCGGCGATGAAGTGGCAGTTGAGCAATATGTAAAGTTTGCGATTGAACAACTGGGAGGAATTGATGTTCTTTATGCCAATGCAGGTATAACCGGTTCCTTTTCGCCGCTGCTTGAACAAACGGCTGAAGAATGGCAAACCGTGCTGCGGGTAAACCTCATTGGCCCTTTCTTAGCCATTAAACATGTTGCCCCTCAATTAATAAAACAGGGCACCGGTGGCTCAATTATATGCACGGCCTCAACGGCAGGTATTCGTTCTGGTGCAGGGCCAGCTCACTATAGCGCGAGTAAAGCGGGTGTCATTAATCTCGTTCAAATTGCGGCAAATGATTTTCTTGGTACTAATATACGTGTGAATGCCGTCTGCCCTGGGTTAATCGAGACTGGCATGACGAAGATAATTTTTGATTTCGCTAAAGCCAAAGGTACGGATCACAAAATTGGTCAGCTGAATCCACTTCAGCGAACAGGCGATCCTATGGAAATTGCTAATGCTGTGCTGTTTTTAGCATCGGATGAAAGCTCCTATGTAAATGGCCAAGCACTGCCTGTGTGCGGTGGATTGTCCAGTAGCCACCCGGTATCTGGTCGTTCAAAAAAGTAATTATTAACAATAAAGCAAAGACTGATCTATTTATTTGCGGAGAGACGCATGTTGTTTCAACCTAGTGAGAAAGTTTTAGAGTTAAAAGCAAAACTTGAAGCCTTTATGGATGAACATATTTATCCATTGGAGCATGAATTTGATGAATGGCGGCAGGATCAAAATAATTTGTGGCAATACCCTCCGTTTTGGGATGATCTGCAACAAAAAGCTAAGGACGCAGGCATTTGGAATTGGTTTTTACCACCCGAGTATGCGCCGTGGAGTCCTGGTCTGACGAACCTCGAATTCGCACCGTTAATGGAAGTTATGAGTAAGGTGGGTTGGGCAGCAAATGTATTTAATTGCAATGCGCCGGACCGCGGTAATATGGAAGTATTGGCCAAGTACGGCACGCCTGAGCAGCAAAAAAAATGGTTAATGCCCCTGCTAGATGGCGAGATTCGTTCCGCTTATTGTATGACGGAACCACAAGTTGCCTCTTCTGATGCGACAAATATGGAGCTCGAAATAAAGCGCGATGGTGACGAATATGTTTTAAATGGTCGAAAATGGTGGGCCACGGGCGCCATGAGCGAAAAATGTAAAATCCTATTGGTGATGGGGAAGTCCAACCCAGATGCTGCGCGTCATCAGCAGCATTCCACCATATTAGTGCCTAAAGACACTCCAGGAGTCACCATTGTTCGGCCATTACGTGCGTTTAATGACTATCATTCACCGGGTGGTGATGCTGAATTACGTTTCGAAAACGTACGTGTGCCAGTAAGCAATATGATATTGGGCGAAGGGCGCGGATTTGAAATTGCACAAGGCCGTTTAGGACCAGGTCGTTTCCAGTATGCTATGACTTTTGTTGGCGGTGCGCAGCGTTGTCTTGAAATTATGTGCAAGCGTGCAAAAGAGCGTGTCGCCTTTGGTGAAAAGCTTATCAAGAAAACCAGTGTACAGCATGAAATTGCACGTTCTCGCTGTGAGATTGAACAGGCTCGCCTGCTAGTGCTTGCCGCTGCTGATACGATGGACAAGCAAGGGATAGCAGGTGCTCGGGACTATATCTCCATGGTGAAGATTGTTGGTCCACAGATGTGTGAAAATGTTGCCTCTCGTGCCATGCAAATACTCGGTGGTAAAGGTGTTTCTCAGGACACGCCAGTACAAGAATGGTTTACAGCAGCTCGATTCTGCCGTATTGCGGATGGCCCGGATGAAGTACACATGTCACAACTTTCTAAGTTCACTGTAACTGATTTGGTTGGTTAAACGTTAACTAACAGAAAAATGTGAGAAGCCCAGCAATGGCGAAATCTGTTGGGCTTTTTTGAATTTGACAATCTAAATATAAAAATGGAATGGCATCGTAGATTATGATTTACGTTTTCAGCCAATTCAATGACGGGGCTTGGCGTTTAGCCTATTGTTCTAGCATTATCGCTCTCATAATATCGCTCAAAGCACAATGAAATCTTATTTTGCTAGGTGCGATGTTCTACCTGCGATGTACATGCTGTGATGTTTTAGTCGCTGTGCACAGCAGCTTGTTATCAGTAACTTATTATCAGAAGCGTAGGATCAGTTTATGAATAACAGCTACCAACTCTTTGGCATACCTGCATCTCTCTATATGGCCAAGGCCCGTAGTTATCTGCGCAAGCAGCACATCCCTTTTGTGGAGCGAACTGTCGGTGATCCGTATTTTGGCCAGAAGATTGTACCTACTGTAGGGCGTTTTATTATGCCCGTACTGGAAACCCCTGACGGTACCATTGTGCAGGATGGTGCAGATATAATTGATTACTTTGAGAATCAAGCCAAGGATAAAAACGAGCAGACACGCTTACCGGCCTTGCCTGAAAATTCCGTGCAGCGAGCAGTGTCCTATTTATTCGAGTTATTTGGCGGTGAAGGCCTGTTGCGCCCTGCGATGCATTATCGCTGGAATTTTCCTGATGAGAATCTAGCGTTTCTAAAAAATGAGTTTACTGCTGGCCTTCTGCCATCGGATGCCGATGAAGAAGCGAAGAATACACTATTTGAATTTGCCAGTGGCAGTATGCAAAAGGCCAAAAAGTTTTTTGGTGTTACCGCTGAATGCATACCTTTAGTTGAAGAAAGTTATGCTGAATTTTTGCGTCTATTTGCTGAACATTTGAAAGCGTCGCCTTTTCTGCTCGGCGGTAGACCAACTTACGGTGATTACGGACTAATTGCGCCTCTGTATGCGCACCTTTCGCGCGATCCATATCCTGGGCAACAAATGCGTCAACACGCTCCCCACGTTGCTCGCTGGGTTGAACGTATGAATGTGCCGGAACAAGTAATCGCAGAACATAGCTCAGTGAGTGAAGACCTGTTTGCTGATGATGCAGTGCCAGATACCCTCAAGCAGCTAATGCGTTATGTCGCAGAAGAATACCTCCCGGAAATCGTCGCCCATGTGAATTATGCCAATGACTGGCTGGATGAAAGACCTGATCTTGAGGCGAGTACAAATGGACTGGAAGATCCCGCGGTAAGGGCAATAGGCAAAGCTGAATTTGATTGGCGTGGAATCAGGCTGAGAACTGCCGTGATGCCTTATCGTTTCTATTTGCTACAGCGATTACAAGACACTGTTGTGGCTGCCAATGATGCTGAACAGCAGGCGATAAAGGCATTATTTGCCGAAACGGGACTTTCCTCTATCTTGGAGGTGAAGACGCACCGTCGTGTGGAACGCAACAATTATTTAGAGGTCTGGGGAGAAGATCGCCGAGCCTCTGAGTCGTAATTCTCTCAACTTATTCAAGGCAGTGCGGTTTACTTCAGAAAGAGAAAGCCTAAAAATAGGTGATGCAGTTATACACCGCCTTTTTTTCCTATGTTCTCAAGACAATAAACTGTCGTAATGGGCCACTTAAGCCTTTGCATGCATTTTGTGTACATTGTCCCTACAGCATCCGGTAGGGTGATATTAAGACATTATTTTTCGCTGACAAATCTGGGATAACACTACCTAGTTGCTTTACCTGTGTTGAACACATAAGCAGCATTGATGTATCTACATTGATATAAGCTTGCTCCAGATGCTGGCTTATCTTTCTCTATTATAAGGTTATTGGTATGAAAACAAGAATTACCGAATTGTTGGGCATCGAACATCCCGTGATATGTGGGGGCATGATGCGTATAGGTACAGCTGAGCTAGCTGCGGCTGTTTCAAATGCCGGTGCTCTAGGTATTATGACGGCATTATCTCAACCAACGCCTGAGTTATTGGAAGTTGAAATCAAGAAATGCCAGTCTCTGACTGATAAGCCATTTGCTGTAAATCTCACGGTGGGTGTGGTAGCGACTGAAATTAACTACGACGATTATATTGATGTGATCTGCCGTACCGGTGTAAAAATCGTAGAAACGGCAGGCCGTAGTCCTGAGCCTTTTATGGAGCGTTTCAAGGCCCATAGTATTAAAGTCATTCACAAAGCAGTAACTGTTCGTCATGCCCTAAAAGCAGAGAAGTTGGGTGTTGATGTAATTAGTATTGATGGCTTTGAATGTGCCGGTCACCCGGGTGATGATGATGTAGGGGGCTTAGTATTAATTCCTGCAACAGCAGCAAAAGTGAGTATTCCTATTGTCGCTTCTGGCGGTATTGCTAACGGTCGTGGTTTGGCAGGTGCTTTAGCATTAGGTGCTGATGGCGTTAATATGGGCACGCGATTCCTAGCAACCACGGAAGCGCCTGTACACGAAGCAATTAAACAAGTTATCGTTGATATGAAGGAAACTGATACGGCGCTAATCTTCCGCTCCTTCAAAAATACGGCGCGTGTTTACAAAAATGAAGTCGCTATGAAAGTGCTTGAAATCGAAAACGAGAGCGGCGACTTTGGCGAGATTTACCCACTGGTAAATGGCGAAAAACAAGAAATTGCTTGGGCTTCAGGTGATATCGATGCCGGCATGTTGACCTTCGGTATGAGTGGCGGTCTTATCAATGATATTTCAAGCTGTGAAGACGTGGTGAAAACCATTGTGGCTGATGCAGAAGAGGTTATTAAAAGCCGACTAGCGACAACCCTTGAGGCAGTTTAATAATTTAGTTTTTACCGCCGGTCAATAATGGTCGGCGGTTTTAAAATTGAGTAGTTTTCAAAATTAATACTGAAATCAAATATTTTTTCGTTTGACGTATTCAATAATCAATGTTGATTAAGTTCAGATTTTAATGTTATTCGTCTAAAAGAGCATTGGATCAGGCTAGTTTTCTAATCTTTGTTATTTCTTTCTAACGTCTTCATCGGCTCGGTATTCACCGGAGGATTCTTAAGGGTACGTGGAAATTTATTTCTACTGATTGCTCTTGTGGATGTTGTCAGTTCCAGAACGTATGTCTGATTCTGTAGAATATTCAGGGTTGGCAGCGCAGCTTTTTCGATATTGGCTTGGTGTTACGTTATACCAGCGTTTAAAGGCACGATAAAAAGTACTCGCATCTTTAAAACCAAGAAGAAAGGTGATTTCCTGTAGGCTTGAGCTGGTTTTGTCCAAAAGGTGTTTTGATGCTTGTTTTCTCGTTTTATCGATGAGGCTTTGAAAAGTATATCCTTCTTCTTTAAGTCGTCGTAATAGGGTTCGTTCGCTAAAACTATAATTCTTTGCGACCATGTCCATGGTGATGTCGCCTTGCGGTAGAAGTACCTTGATTTGCTCCCGAACCCGGTGAGCTATGCCAGGTTGAGAGCTGGTTTCAATTACTTGTTGTAGCTCGTAGCAGTTTTGGTTGTCGAGGTTGTCATTGTGAGAGGGATTTGTTTTTGTCGCCACACTTGGATCTAATTTAAAGGAATTAACGGGCTCGTTAAATTTTAATGGGCAATTAAAATATTCTTGATAGTCCTGAATGTTGTTGGGTTCAGGTCGAGTAAAAAGAACTTCTAAAGGCGTTAAGTTATTGTCACCGAGTATCCATTGCATGCTTTTTACCGCGTTGGATATTATAAAATCATGAATGAAATAGTCGGTGTCGGTATTACTCAAGCTGGTACTAAACGCTATGTCAATGTAGTCTGACTGCTTAGTAATGGCTATTTTTAATGTATCGCTGAGGTATTCTTGGTTTTCATAGCAGCGCTGTACCATGTCTTGATATGACTTTGCGGTCATTAAACTGAAACCAAATATTCCCGTTGCTGTCGGCAGAAATCGTTTTCCAAGTTCCAAGCCAAGTGACGGCCTAGTACAAAGATTGTTAACCATAGTCATTAAGCTATAGAAGTCTTTCTCTGCAATTCGCCCGTGAGGTAGATTGAGTTCGTTCAGATCGATTCCTACATAACGACATGCATTTATGGCGGAGAAGTCGATATCCTCTAATACCTCAACAATTGCCTTAACGATTGGAGCCGCTATAGAGTTTGTGTGTGCCATAAATGTTTATCTCGTTGAACGCTACAGTATTTCAGTAGCCAAAAGGTAGATGGTCCTAGTGAATTATGTTTTTTGTTTACAGGTAGTGTGAGTTAATGTTACACGTTGGCTAGGTGGTTGCCATTGGCATCATGGCATGTGGTGATTCAATCCTTAGCCAATAGCGATTGGGTTCACTTGTGCCAATCCGGGGATATTTGTAGTGAAATTTGGGGTTGAAATAGCTGATGGAGGATGAGAGATAGAAGATTGTTTTCTCAGTTATCATGAGAACATAATAAAAGCAGCTGTAATAATAGCTTTAAAAAAGGCCCCATCAATATCGATGAGGCCTGAATAGAAAAAAGTTCTTAGATTTCTAGGTGTTATGAATTAGTGACCAGAGATGTAGGTAGTTCCTTCCCAGTGGTTACCCAAGATAGAGATACCACCGATAACGCCTTTATCTGCACGTGCAACCAAGTGGCTTTGCGCTCTGTTCACGTCACCGATAAAGATTTTACCCAATACGGTGTTACCGTCTTTAACTTGGTGCAACTTCAACTTACCATCTTCAACGTCAATAGTGGTTGTTGTTTTAGCACCACGTAGGTACTGACCAGTAGCCGTGTCATTGTCATCAGAAAGCAAGTTGTTATCCGTGAAACGGAAGCTCGCCATGCCGATTACACCAACCTGGTTTTCGCCCGCGCCGTCAGTGTCGGTATAAACAACGGCCTGACCACCGAGACCGCCTTCAGATACGATAACCACGCCTGTACCGCTGGACTTCGATGAAATCAGAGTTTCTGCTTGAATCCATTTTTCGGAATTCTTAACAATTAGCCCCATGGTATCGGCTTGGGAAGCTGGAGTAGCGCCATTGAATCGAGTGAAGTATTTACCAATTTGCTGAACGCGGTTCATGCTCGCATAGTTATTTATATTTACTACGTGCAGGGTACCTATGCTGTTGGTAGCGCCGTTGGTTGCACCTGCGTAACCTAATTCGATACCGCCGATGCGGATATCTTTACCGTTACCGTAGGTGGCACGTAGTTTAATTGGGTCTCCGTTTTCGTTAAGTAGCTGAGTCGGGCCGGCTGGTCCCGGGCCATCCTGGTCAATTAACACGTTACCAGATGCATCAGTGGGTGGTAGCGAGCTAAGTGCATTATCCATAACGTTAGCAAAGTTCGCGCCATCACTCATAGCACTTGTTAAGACAAGTGTAGGTAACATAGCAGCACCACCGTTTGCGGTTGATAGCGGGTGTGCAGCAGGTAAGACGTTAGCCGTCATTTGGTTATCAAGAATGATAGATTCTTCACCAATCATAGCGCCAGTGATAAGAACACCGTTAGCCGCTGCGTCGATTTTCTGGCCACGTTCCCAAACGTTAGTCAGTGCGCCATTTAGATCAAACCCGTCAAGACCGCTACCATTACGACCACCGAAAGGTGCTGCAACGCCATCAGTGAATTCACCAATTTCGATATCGGTGAGACTAACGGAACCTTGCGTGCCATCAGAGCCATCGCCATCAATATATTTGAATTCTTCAATGGTATTTTGGTAGTTCTTATCGATGGAGATACCTTCCTGACCGGTTATATCACCCAGAAAATCATCATCTAGTGCTTCTAAAGCGTTAGCGGTAAAAGGTGCAGTAGCAATGGCCGCTGCTAGAGCCAGTTTTTTTATATTTTTCATTTCAAAACTCCTAGTTTTTTTAATTATTTTTCAGTGCTTATCGAGGCGGTTACATGAAAGTTTTATACCTACGATATCGATTAGTGCTTCGTTGCTAACCGTGATAATCATCATGTAATTATTTAGGTTGATAAGAACTAGGTCGGATTGACAATCGCGCAACTCTGTATGCCAGATTAATAGTTCGGAATGTAATGTATTGGCTTATGCTTCGAGTGAATAAATATTTGGTGTTAGTAATGCACTAATTTAAATATTAAACCTAATCGTAGGGGATTAATATTTATGTAAAACAGATAGTTGCAGTATTAGTCTGTAGGGAATCTAGTGTGTTGTTGAGGCTGGGCGCTCCTGTTATTGATTGAAATAGACGTTTTAATTCGTCGTTTTATGTATTAATAGACTGTAGTTAATAGGTGTGTGTTCGCCTTTTTAAGGCGATGTTATCTTGAGAATATGGTGTGATCTGACATTAAGGCTACTGAAACTGACAAAGTTATGGCTTGATAAGTTAAGTGTCTATCAGGTATTAGTAGAGATATCGGGAAGCATGCACCACCTGTCAGACGAATTTAATAGAAATCTAATGCAATGCTCTAGTAATTATTAGAAGAAGTGCCATAGGGCTAAAATATAGAGCTGCATTTTGTCGAAAATCTAACACTGCTTGCTTCGCCTATAATTGTAAACTTAGTGCATCGTCGTCCAAGGGTGATAGTTTGACCTGAAATAATAGTTATCTACGAATAATACTGCTTTAAATAGTTATTCAAGTTTTAGTGCTAATGCTAATCCCGTGTACTTTTTCACCATATTCAGAGTCTCGGATTTGATTGGTGGTCTTATCAATGATATTTCAAGCTGTGCAGACGTGGTAAAAGCCATTGTGGCTGATGCTGAAGAGGTTATTAAAACCCGATTAGTGACAACCCTTGAGGCAGTTTAATAAATTAGTTTTTTACCGACGGCCAATCATGGTCGGCGGTTTTAAATCTGGGTAGTCTTCAAAATTAATACTGAAATTAAATATTTTTTCGTTTAGCGTATTCAGTAATCAGATAATTAATGTTGATTAAGTTCGGGTTCTAATGTTGATCATCCAAAAGAACACTGTGCTGTAAATATCCATGTGGGAAACGGGCCTATCATCGGTTGTGCCTGTCGCTATGGCTTTCGGGTATTTCACGAAATAGGGTACATGGGTGCCGCTATTGAGTAGCGAGACCTTCCAGTCGGGATTAAACCCGCATTGGCCGGGTAACTGGCTGTTCTATCAAGGCTGTCCTTCCAAGACTAAATCACGCTAGCCCTAAACTTTGAAGCGTACTAACATGTATTACATATGACTACATAGGTGTATTTCGATGAGTATTACAAGTATCAGGCTTGCAGATGATGTGGAAAAGCCCCTTGAATCCTTAGCTAAAAAGCTCGATAGAAGTAAAAATTACCTTATAAATCAAGCGATAAAGGAGTTTTTGGCTAAGCAATCCCTTGAAGAGTCAAGGTGGGTGGAAACATTAGAGGCTGTAGAGTCTATTAAATCAGGTAAATCCCTTGATGAATCAGATGTAAACGCTTGGTTAAATAGCTGGGGTACTGGTGAGCGCAAAGAGCCGCCTAAATGATTGAGGTGAAGTACTCTCAAGAGTCGATTGAATATCTTCAGCGAGTTGTCGAATTTGTTGAGGCTAAAAACCCTTACGCTGCTCGAAGAATTGCAATTGATCTTCAAGAAGGCGTTTCCAGACTAAAGCAATTTCCCGAAATTGGCTTGCCTGTAATTAAAGCACCTGATCCAGAAAAAATTCGAGATTTATACGTCGGTGATTATACGGTTCGCTACTTAATCACTGACGACGCTCTTTATATTTTGAGAGTTTGGCACAATAAAGAAAATGAGAAAGGTTAATAAGACAAGGCTGTGGATTGCTTTGCATCCACAATTCGTGGTGTTAAGCGACAATTATTGCAAGCTAGAGTGTTAAGATGATTTTATTTCGTCAATGAGGTAGTGAATGTTTTGTATAAAAAAGGCGATGCTGTTTAACATCGCCTTTCTCTTATGGTGCTTAAACTAATTTCAATAATTCTTTCAAATTAGCGTTCACGTTTAGTTTAATTATCCCACCAAATATATTCGTCATCCGGAGATTCCGGCTGCTCCAAGGTTTTGTCGATAGAAATGGGCGCTTGTATCGGTGGTTGCCACATCGACGGCGCTTGTTCCGCATTGTGGGCAAGTAGTCGGGCTTTTAGCTCGGCTACTTTCTCAGGATTTTTCTCGGCAATATTGTGTTGCTCTGTTGGGTCATTCTTTAAATCGAATAACCAGGTTTTATTGCGCACACCTTCCACTTGTAGCTTCCAGTCCTTGGTGCGTAGCGCTTGATACTGCCCGCTGCGCCATACGATTTGGTCATGGGGTTGGCCTTCTATTTGATTGTTCACGTAGGGAACAAGGTCCACGCCATCAATCACCCTATCGGTGGGGATTTGAGCACCGGCAGCGGCGGCTACTGTGCTGTAAATATCCATATGGGAAACAGGCATATCATTTTTTGTACCCGCCTTTATAGCTTTCGGGTATTTCACAAAATAAGGTACATGGGTGCCGCCTTCAAACAATGTAATCTTCCAACCGCGATAGGGTTTGTTGATATCGGGTAAGCCCACATAACCGGCACCGCCGTTATCACTGGTGAAAATAACCATGGTGTTTTCTTCCAGGCCATTATCTTTCAGAGCTTGCATCACCTTGTTAACACTGCGGTCCATGGATTTGATCATGGCAGCGTAAACGCGTTTACGATGGTCTTTTATGTGTGAAAGTGAATCATAATCTGCCTTTGCGGCTTGTAGTGGTGTGTGGATGCCCCAGTGTGCGAGGTATAAGAAGAACGGGCGATCCTTATTGGACTCAATAACCTTAACGGCTTCATCTGTGTAGTAGTCTGTTAAGTAGCCTTTTGGTTCAAACAAACCGCTTTCGCTATTGGTTGTGTTGTAGCTCG